>JACCEC012597542.1_pt1 | contig 16372 bp, 13 predicted proteins | sample 7450121 | NCBI WGS metagenome assembly JACCEC01 (sample SAMN15323455, study PRJNA562643) | freshwater metagenome | isolation source: river surface water | place: USA:Blue River Watershed | collected 2017-08-18 | reverse complement strand
TTGCGCATGCGGCCGGTGTTCTCGATCTCGAGTTCCTCGGCTTGCTTGAGGACTTCAGAGACGTGCAGTGCCTTGAGTTCGTTTAAGTGCATGGCGTTGTGCTCGCGATGGCACCCCTTGCGGAGTTCTTGTGGGTCTAGGGGGAGGTTCGGGGCGAGGCGGACATGCCTCAGGAACCGGGGTTCGGCCTGGCTGCCACCCGGGCAGCCAGTGAATGGACCCGATTATAGGGACGAAAAAGGGACCCGCTGGGTCCCTGGTGTCCAAGTGTTGCCGAAGTGTTGCCGAAGTGTTGCCGAAGTGTTGTGTGCGCGCCCCAGCCGCGTGCCGCCGCGAGCCCGGGGGCCGGGGGTTCAGGCCAGTTGCTGGTCGATGAATTCGGTCAGCTGGCTCTTGCTCAGGGCCCCGACCTTGGTGGCCGCGAGCTGGCCGCCCTTGAACAGCATCAAGGTGGGGATGCCGCGGATGCCGAACTTGGCCGGGATGTCGCGGTTCTCGTCGACGTTCATCTTCGCGATCTGCAGCTTGCCCTGGTAGGCGGCGGACACCTCGTCGAGGATGGGGGCGATCATCTTGCAGGGGCCGCACCACTCGGCCCAGTAGTCCACCAGCACCGGCTTGTCCGACTTCAGAACGTCGGCTTCGAAGGAGCTGTCGGAGATGTGCTTGATCAGGTCGCTGGCCATGATGGATTCCTTGGAACAGGGTCGCGGGGTGGGCCCACGGGCGGGTAAAGTGCCGGGATTGTGACAGAAACGAGCCGTTTGCACCGGCCGGGACGGCCCCGGAAATTGCTATGGAAGCGATAGCGAAGGGCGATCCGTCCGGCGGGATCCTGGACGGGCTGGTGCAGCAGATGGCCGGCCTGCTGGCACAGCGCGGCGCGCATGCCGCGCGCACCCTCGTCCTCGTGCCCTATGCGCAACTGATGCCCCTGGCCCGGCGGGCCTGGGCGCGCCATGCGCCCGACGGGTTCGCGCCGCGCTTTGAGACCACCATGAACTGGGCGGCCCGCGGTGGGTTCGCGCCCGGCCCCGAAGACCTGAGCTTCGACCGCGGGCTGGACCTCCTGACCGCCCGCGGGTGGCTGGAGCGCGCGGGCCTGGCCCGCCAAGCCCACACGCTGGCCCCTCACCTGGTCGATGCGGCCTGGCAACTGGCGGCCGTGGCATCGGCCGTTCCCCCTTCGGACCGTGGCCTGTGGGCTGCCCGCGCCCGTGCCGTGACCGGGCTGGGCCTGGACGATCCCGCTCTGGCCGTCGAGGCCGCGGTGGCCCGCATCGCGGTCGAATGGGCCGCGGCGTCCGCCTATGCCAGCGACACGCTGCTGGCGCCCGCCACCCTGGACGCTCTCGACCTGCTGGTGGTGGTCCAGGGGCTGCAGCCGGAGCCGCTCGCACAGTCTTTGCTGGCCGCCCTGGGCGAGCGGGCGGTGTGCCTGCCGCTCGAGGATGCCTCGCCCCCCGGGCGGATCCTCCTGCACGCCTGCGCGGACCCCGCACACGAGGCCGAACGCGCGGCCGCCTGTGTCATGCGCCATCTCGAGGCGGGGCGCGCGCCTGTGGCCCTCGCCGCCGTGGACCGCGTGCTCACGCGGCGCATCCGCGCCATGCTGGCGGCGCGCGGTGTGCCGCTGGCCGACGAGACGGGCTGGAAGCTGTCCACCACCCGCGCCGCCGCCCAGGTGATGGGCCTGCTGAAGGCCTGCGCCTGGGACGCAGCCAGCGACGAGGTGCTGGACTGGCTCAAGAACACGCCGGCCGTACCCGAGCGCGTCGTTCTCTCGCTGGAGCAGCGGATCCGCAGCGCTGGCTTGCGGACCTGGGCGTCGGTACAGCCGGAGCGACTGCTTCGCCGCGACGAGGGCCCCGCCGGACCCTGGGCCGGATGGATCGAGCGGGCCAATGGCTGGCGCGAGCGCCTGCGCCCACCCCGCACGCTGACCCAGTGGCAGGAAACCCTGCGTGAGCTGCTCCAGGCAAGCGGCCACTGGGAGCCCTTGCAGGCCGATGCGGCCGGCACCCAGCTGGTCGCCGCACTGGGGCTGGATGCGGCGGGCCAGGCCTTGTGGTCGCAGCTGCCGCAGTCCGCGCGCCGTCTGTCCCTGGCCGACTTCACAGCCTGGGCCCACGAGTCCCTGGAGTCCGAGAGCTTCGTGCCGGATGCCCACGGGACGGCGCAGGTGGTGATCCTGCCGTTCAACCAGCTGCTGGGGCGCTGCTTCGCCGCCCTGGTGGTACCAGGGTGCGACGAAGTGCGCCTCGCGCCCTCGCCCGAGCCACCCGGGCCCTGGACTGTCGCACAGCGCGAGGTGCTGGGCCTGCCCGCGCGCGAGGCACTGGAGCAGGTGCTGCGCGCAGGCTGGCGCCAGGCCCTGCAGGTCCCGCAGGTCGATGTGTTGTGGCGGACCTCGGACGAGGCGGGAGAGCCCGTGCTGGCCAGTCCCCTCGTGCAGCAGCTGGCGTTCGACGGGTCGGCCCGATCCGGGCAGGACACCCGCGAGCCGTGCGAGCTTGTGGCGCAGCCGGTGCTGCGGCCCGGTCCTCAGGCTGCCTCGCTGGCCGTGGACAAGCTCTCGGCCAGCGCCTACGAAGACCTGCGTACCTGTCCCTATCGTTTTTTTGCGCTGCGCCAGCTGGGATTGAAGGAGGCCTCCGAGATCGAGCAGGACCTGGACAAGCGCGATTTCGGCAACTGGGTGCACGAAGTGCTGCGCCGCTTCCACGAGACCCTGCGCGACGACCCGCCCGACCCGGCCCTGGACCGCGTGGCGCTGATGGACCGTGCCGCGCAGCAGGTCACGCGCGACCTGGGCTTGCCCGCGGGCGAGTTCCTGCCCTTCGAGGCCGCGTGGCCCCAGGTGCGTGACGGCTACCTGGAGCAGCTCGCGAAATTCGAGGCCTCTCACCAGGCGACCTTCCAGTCGGCCGAGACCGACCATGAGGTGGCCCTGGGCACGGTGCGCATCTTCGGGCGTATCGACCGGATCGACCGCCTGCCCGATGGCCAGCGCATGGTGATGGACTACAAGACCGAGGGCCTGCGGGGCACGCAGCTGCGCGTGAAGCTGCCGCTGGAGGACACGCAGCTGGCCTTTTACGCGGCCCTGCTCGAGGACGACAGCCTGCGCGCAGCCTATGTGAACGTGGGCGAGCGCGGGGAGACCCGTTTCATCGAACAACCCGAGGTCCTGGTGGCGCGCGACGCGCTGGTGCAGGGCGTGATGGACGACCTGCGGCGCATCGGCGAAGGCGCGCGGATGCAGGCCCTGGGCGAGGGTCAGGCCTGCGAATACTGCGCGGCGCGAGGCCTGTGCCGCAAGGACTTCTGGGCATCATGAGCGCCGCGCCCCACGGCCACGCCTACGAAGTCAACGGGCAGCGCGTTGCCCGCGAGGCCTTCTACGCCATCGCCTGCGACCCGCGTCGCAGCGTGGCGGTCGAGGCCTGCGCCGGCGCGGGCAAGACCTGGATGCTGGTCTCGCGCATCTTGCGCGCCTTGCTCGAGGGCGCGCCGCCGCACGAGATCCTGGCCATCACCTTCACCAAGAAGGCCGCCGGCGAGATGCGGGAACGTCTGCACCAGTGGCTGCAGGCTTTCGCGCGCGCCGACGACGCCACCTTGCAGCGCGAGCTGGTGATGCGCGGCGTCCCCGCCGACGCGGCCCCCGCGCTGGTGCAGCCACTGCGTGGCTTGTACCGGCGCCTGCTGGATGCCGGCCGGCCCGTCCAGATCCGTACCTTCCACAGCTGGTTCGCGGCGTTGCTGCGGACCGCGCCGCTGCTGACGCTGGAACGCCTGGGGCTGCCCCCGCGCCACGAGCTGCTCGAGAACGACAAGGATGCCGTCGCCCTGGTCTGGCGGCGTTTCCATGAGGCCGTGCTGCGTGACCCGGCTGCCCTCGCCGACTACGAGGCCTGCATCGCGGCGCATGGCCGCAGCCAGACCCTGAAGGCCCTGCACGCCGCTCTGGACAAGCGCGTGGAGTTCGCGCTGGCCGACCGCGACGGCGTGGTGGACCGCTCGGTGCAGCCCTGGGACCGGGCCTTCCCCGAATTCGCGGGGGCGAGCAGCCCGCAGGACGCAATGATGCGACCGGGCGCCGTGCGCACCTGCCTGCAGGACGCGGCGCGTTGGCTGGGGCAGGCCAGGCAGCCCAGTTACGCGGCGTTGGGATCCCAGCTTGAACGCGCACTGTCCGAGGGGGACGGGGAGGCCGCGATCAAGGCCTTGCTCACCGAGAAGCAGGCCCCACGCAAATACAGCGACAACCTGGCGGGCCTGGCCGAGATCCGCCAGGCCCAGGCGCTGGCGCAGCGCCTGCTGGCCGCCCACGCCCAGGACGCGGCCTGGCACCACCACCAGCGCATGGCCCGCCTCACGCGTCTGCTGATCACCGAGTTCGCGCAACTCAAACGCGACGAGGGCTGGGTGGATATGAGCGACCTGGAACAGGCGGCCCTGGTGATGATGTCCGACCCGGTGCTTTCCGGCTGGGTGCAGCAGCGGCTGGATGCGCGCGTGCGCCACCTGCTGGTCGACGAGTTCCAGGACACCAACCCGCTGCAGTGGCAGGCGCTGCACGCCTGGCTCAGTGGCTATGCCGGTGCGGGCGGCGGCAGCGGTCTGGGCGTCTTCATCGTGGGCGACCCCAAGCAAAGCATCTACCGCTTTCGCCGGGCCGAGCCGCAGGTGTTCCGGGCGGCACAGCGATTCGTGGTCGAGGGCCTGGGCGGTGACCTTCTGGGCTGCGACCACACCCACCGCAACGCCCGGGTCGTCCTGTCCTGTGTCAACGCCCTGATGGTGCAGGCCCAGGAGGCCGGCCAGTACGAGGGCTTCCGCAGCCACACCACCGAGTCGCCGGACGCGGGCCGAGTGCTGCACCTGCCGCAGATCGGGCGCGAGGCGCGCGTCGCCGCGGAAGTGGCGGCCGGCGACAACTGGCGCGACAGCCTGCACGAGCCGCGCGCGCTGCCCGAGGAAAAGCTGATCACGATGGAATCGCGCCAGGCGGCGCGCTGGATCGCGCAGCGCGTGGCGGCGGGCCTGCCCCCGCAATCGCTCATGGTGCTGGCCCGCCGCCGCAAGCGCCTGGTCGCCCTCGAGGATGAATTGCGCCTCCTGGGGATCCCCGCGCAGCAGCCCGAGAAGACCGATCTGGGTGAGGCGCCCGAGGTGCAGGACGTCGTGGCCCTGCTCGATGCCCTGGTCTCGCCCACGCACGACCTGTCGCTGGCGCGGGTGCTGCGTTCACCGCTGTTCGGGGTGCCCGACGAGGCGCTGGTGGCCCTGGCCGAGCGGGCGAGGGCCCATCGTCAGGATGGCCATCCCCGCGCCTGGTTCGACCTGCTGCAGGACGCGGACCCGGCGCTGCCCGCCGCCTTGCAGGGGCTGGGGGCCACGCTGGCGCGCTGGAAGCGGTGGGTCGACCGCATGCCCCCGCACGATGCGCTGGACGCCATCTTCCATGAAGGCGACGTGCTGGCACGCTTTGCCCAGGCCGCACCGCCCGCGCTGCGCGAGCCGGTGCTGGCCAAGCTGCGTGCACTTCTGGGGGCGGCGCTGGAGGTCGGTGGCGGGCGCTATGCGACGCCCTATGCCTTCGTGCGCGCCATGCGCGCCGGCGGCGTGCGCGCGCCCGTGGTGACGCAGGCCGGTGCGGTGCAACTGCTCACGGTGCATGGCGCCAAGGGCCTGGAGGCGCCCGTGGTGCTGCTGCTCGATGCCGACGGTGCCCCGGCGCAGGCGCAGAACATGGGCATGCTGGTGGACTGGCCCGGCGAGTCGGCCGCACCCCGCCGGTTCGCCTTCGTGGCCAGCGAGACCCAGCCTCCGGTGTGCTGCGTCGAAGCCCTGGCCCTGGAGCTGCAGGCGCGGCAGCGCGAGGAACTCAACGGCCTGTACGTGGCGATGACCCGCGCGCGCAGCGAGCTGGTGATCTCCAGTGTCGAGCCGCACATCGTGGGCGAGGGCAGCTGGTGGCGACGCCTGCAACCCCTGTGCGAGCCGGTACCCGAGGCGGACCTGGCGCCCGTCGCGCCGGCGGACGCGTCCCGCGTGGACATCTGCCGCCTGGACATCGTTCCCCTGGGCGCGGGCGCGCGCGACGCCCAGGGGCCCCTGGGCCCCGCGGCGCGGGTGGCACCGGACGAAGGACACGCGCGCTTCGGCCAGGCCCTGCACCGCCTGCTCGAATGCTGGCCCGCGGGCGAGGTCGCCTGCCCCGCGCCGCTGCGCCAGCGCGTGGCGCGCGAATTCCGCCTCACCGGCGCGGTGCTCGAGGATGCCGCCACCATGGCGGCGCGCATCCTGCGTGGCGAGGGCGCCTGGGCCTGGGACCCGCAGGCGGTGGACTGGGCAGGCAATGAAGTCGAACTCCACCACGAGGGCGAGCTGCTGCGCCTGGACCGCCTGGTGCGCCAGCGCGAGGGCGGACACTGGTGGGTGCTGGATTACAAGTCCGCCGCGCAGCCGCAGCGGGACGAGGCCCTGCTGGCCCAGATGCGCCGCTACCGCCGCGCCGTGGGCGCCGCCCACCCGGGCGAGACGGTGCATGCCGCCTTCCTCACCGGCCAGGGCCGGCTGGTGCCGGTGCCATGACGCGGCGGGACCCGCTGTGACGGCTGCCGTCGTCGTGGGCGCAGGGCCGGCCGGCCTCATGGCCGCCGAGGTGCTGTCCTCGCGCGGGGTGCCCGTGCATGTCTACGACGCGATGCCCTCGGCGGGCCGCAAGTTCCTGCTCGCCGGACGCGGTGGTCTGAACCTCACGCACTCGGAGCTGCTGGATCGCTTCATCACGCGTTTTCGTCCGTCTTGCGCCCTGCTGGCCTCTCAGGTGCGCGCCTTCTCGCCGCAAGCCCTGTGCGCCTGGTCCGAGGGCCTGGGCGTCCCGACCTTCGTGGGCAGCTCCGGGCGGGTCTTTCCGGTGGGGATGAAGGCAGCGCCCCTGCTGCGCGCCTGGCTGCATCGCCTGCGCGCGGCAGGGGTCGTGTTCCATATGCGCCATCGCTGGCTGGGCTGGGACGAGGCGGGTGCCTTGCGACTGGCGGGGCCGGCGGGCGAGGTCCGTGTGACGGCGCCCGCGGTCGTCCTGGCGCTGGGCGGCGCCAGCTGGGCGCGACTGGGCTCCGATGGCGCCTGGCAGCCGGTGCTGCGCGCAGCGGGTGTGGACGTCGCGCCGCTCGTGCCTGCCAATTGCGGTTTCGACGTGGCAGGCGGGTGGACGCCGCATTTCGTGTCACGCCACGCGGGGCAACCCTTCAAGTCCGTGGCCATCGAGGTGGACGGCGTGGTGCGCAAGGGAGAATTCGTGGCCACGGCCACCGGCGTCGAAGGCAGCCTGATCTACACCTTCGCAGCCCCATTGCGCGAGCAGATCGCGGCGCGGGGCGAAGCCGAATTCAGGCTGGACCTGCTGCCTGATCGCACCGCGCAGAGGGTGCTTGACGAGGTGTCCCATCCCCGGGGATCGCGCTCGCTGTCCAGCCACCTGAAAAGCCGCCTCGGCCTGGAGGGCATCAAGCTGGGGCTGTTGCACGAACGGTTGGACCGCGAGGCGATGCACGATCCCGGCCGGCTGGCGCGTGTCATCAAGGCACTCCCGGTGCGCCTGTCGTCGCCCAGGCCGATCGATGAGGCCATCAGCAGCGCGGGGGGTGTGCGCTGGACCGCTCTGGACGACACGCTGATGCTGCGGGCTCGCCCCGGCGTGTGGTGCGCAGGCGAGATGATCGATTGGGAGGCCCCCACCGGCGGCTACCTCCTCACGGCCAGCATGGCCACCGGGCGAGCGGCGGGCGAGGGGGCCTGGCGCCACCTCCAGTCCCGCTGAAGGCCCAGACCGCTCTCAGGCGCGCGAGGCGCGCAGCAGGTGCGCGCTGCTTTGCAGGACCAGCGGCGCCAGTTCCGCCGCCAGCGCCGGATCGTTGGGGTTCCAGGTGGACTGCAGCTCGTGGCGATCCAGCAGCAGCTTGCCGTTGAAGGGTTTGCCCTCGAGCAGGGCGTCCACCGCCGCCTGTTGCGAGGGCTCGGCGAATACCAGCAGGCAACGCACCGAGTCGCAGGCGCCCTTGAGGATGCTCTCGCCCCCGAACAGGTCGTCGATCCGCACCACCCGCGACATGCCCACCACCCCCTCGATGTCGCGCTGCAGCTTCTGCATGTCTTCGGTGGCCACGTCGTTGGAGACAAAACTGATCGTGGTGAGCGCCCCGTCGTGGCTGCGGCGCGCGTCGATCCGCCGGAAGCCCGGCTTCGCCCGCGACCAGCTGTCGTCCATGCTCTGGATCACCTTGATCACGCCGAACACGGCCACGGCAAAGGACATGCTCTCGGACAGGTCGATCAGGTAGTAGGTGTAGCTCGCCGACAGCATCGTCACGGTGCCCAGGCCGGACTGCGCCAGCAGGAACACCTTGGTCAGCTTCCCGCCCTTGATCGTGCCCATGGCCATCGCGATCAGCAGCCAGATCGCGCCCAGATTGATCAACAGCGCCAGCCAGGCCGGCATCACACGCAGCCAGCTCTTGCTCAGGGCATCGTCCAGGGCGGTGGCCAGGATCTCGTTGTCGTCCTCGACGGAGGACACCGAGGTCGGCTTGGTCGGGCCGATACCGGGCGCCGACACGCCCACGACGATGAAGGCGCCCTTGACCGCCTGCAGGCGAGGGTCGTCGGGCTTGGCGGCCAGCATGTCGGCGAACGAGATGCGCGTGTAGCGGCCCTTCTTGTTCCGCCAGTTCAGGGAAAACTGCTCCGGCAGGTCCTTGATCTCGACGCCACCCGCTTGCAGGGTGCGGCCGACGACGGAGGGCAGTGAGAAGCGGTCTTCCGTCCAGACCAGCGGGTATTTGCGCACGACGCCGTCGCCATCCGTGCGCTGGTTGGCCACGCCCATGCGGTCCTGCATGGATCCGAACATCGGCACGATGGCGGCCACCGTGGCCTGCGCATGTTCCGGTTTCACTTGCGCGCCAGGGATCGCCGCCGCCTTGAGCTGGCTTTGCGCATCGTTCTCGGGGTTCAGGCGCACCATCGGGAACGCCATCGCGCGGTTCATCTGGGCGGTGATGTCCAGGGCGGCGTCGCTATCCGCATTGGCCTTGTCCGGGTCGGACACGAGCACGTTCAGCAGCACCGCGCGCGCGCCCAGGTCGGTGAGCTTTTGCACACCGTCGGCCAGGACACTGCGGGGCCAGGGCCAGCGGCCATGCTCGGGGGCGAGCAGGGCGAGGGAGCGCTCGTCGATGTCGACGATCAGCACCTGCGACGAGGGCGCCGGGCCTGACAGCCGGGTCTTGAGAATCGCGTCGTGCCCGCTGGAGGGGGCATCGGGCGTGAGGCTGTTGGTCGCGAACAGGAAGACCGCGTACAGGCTGGCGGCGATACCGACCGCCAGCAGCACCTTGCCACCCCATACCCGCGAGAGCCGGGCCGCCCAGGACGTGCCCAGGTTCTTGATGTCCACGCCGCGCATGGCCAGTGCGTAGATCACCGGGATCTGGTTTTTCAGCAGGGCCCGCAACAGGGCCAGGGGTGACTTGAGGAATTTGGGCATGGATCTGCACCGCACGAGGGCGCTGCCAGAAGTCGGTGGAATGAGCCAGAGCCGAGTGTAATCGTGTGATACAACTCAAATTGGCATATGGCCGGAGAGTTCGCCGGCGAATCAGTACAAGGTTTTCCTGGCTTGACCTGTACTTTTTAGCTCTAGGCCTTTGGTAGTTCTTGCAATGTCTTGCAAGGCTGTTTCGAACACGCCACACCCTGGGCAATTTGACAAATAGCGGCATGAAAAACCGGACTTGGCTGGCGTTCCCGGGCGGCACGGCGCTGCGTCGCGGCATCCAGGTCCTGGGGCAGGCCGGACTGGTCGCGACCTGCCTGGGCACCGCTGGCCTGGTGCGGGCCCAGACCTTCACCGCCGACACGCCGATCCTGGCGGCGCCCGAGGCGGGTGCGGCCGCCGTGGCCCAGGCACGGGCCGGGGCCACGCTGCGGCTGCTTCAGCGGCGGGGCTTCTGGCTGGAGGTGGAGTCCGGCACGGCGCGCGGCTGGGTGCGTGTTTCGGGGGTCACGCGTGCCACCGGACTGGCGGCCTTGGAGACCGGCCGCACGGGCGCTCACAACATCGTGGCGATTGCGTCGGCGCGCAGCGGCCCGCCCCGCGCGGACCAGGGTGGACGCGGCGAGGCGGCCTCTGCGACGCGCCTGGATGCCTGGCGAGCACCGCCGGACCAACTCGCCGGCTTTGCGCAGGAGGGGGCGCTGGCCGCGGCCGATGACGCCGCAGGACGCGCCTGCGCGGCGCGCCTGCTGGGAGCGGCGCCCTGGCATGCGTCCCAGGACCTGCAGCGGTACGTGAACCTGGTCGGGGGACTCCTGGCCGCGCAGGTGGCGGGCCGTGGCGATTGGCGCTTCGGCGTGCTTGACGCCGAAGTCCTGCATACCGCCTCGGCACCGGGGGGGCTGGTCCTGGTGACCTCGGGCCTGATACGGCAGCTCGGCTCCGAGGACGAACTGGCCGCGGCGCTGGCCCACGAGATGGCCCATGTCATGCACCGGCACCTCGAACTGGGGGTACGGCGCCAGCTCCAGGCAGACGCCGGGCCGGCATCGCCCGCAGCCCTCGACCGCGCCTGCACGGCCCTGTACACCCGGGGCCTGGAGCAGGCCGCGGAACACGAAGCCGATCTCCAGGGCCCGCGTCTCATGGCCTTGGCCGGCTACGACCCGTCGGACTACCTGGGCATGCTCGAAAGGCTCGATACCTTCCATGCGGGCGACTCCCGCATGGCGCTCCATCACGCCACCCACCCGTCGCCCAAGGAACGCATCGATCACCTGGTACGCGCTGGCATCGACCGACTCGCGTTGCCGCAGGCCAGCGCGCAGGTTCGTCAAGCGCGCTTTGCCCGAGTGGTGCGGGCCGCGTTTGATCGATGAACCGAGGATTCAAGAAAGGCCGATCATGAAACTCAAATGGATCACCCTGGCTGTCGTGGCTGTCACCGCCGTGTCCTGTGGCAAGCCCAAGCCCCGCGAGGTCACGCAACTGCAGGTGGACGGTAAAACCGCGGAAATCAAGGCAGACCAGTTGGCGCGTCTGCGCGCGCAAGTGGAGGGTCTGTGCGAACTCGCTGAGTTCTTCGCGACGCAAGTGCGTACCCAAAAGGACGGCGGGCAGGCGCAGGCGGGGGAGCAGGGGCAGGTGAAGCTGATGAAGCTGGAGTCGACCGAGCAGGATCGCGACGGCGCCAAGACCACCACAACCTCCACCGCATCGACGGTGCTGGGAGACGGCCTGGGTGAGGCCTTGGCCGCCTATGGCCAGATCAAGGGCAAGCCGGTCGACCTGCAGGCCGTGGCGAATCTGCGGGCGCAACTCGAAGCGGTACGCAGCGGATGGAGTGTTGCCACCCTCTATCACTCCGACACGGCACCCCTGGATTCGCTCAAGTCCTTCGGGCAGTACCGTTACCTCCTGGCCAAGATCACGCCATCCCGCCTGGAGTGCATGCGGGAGTCCGTCGTGCGTGACCAGCCGCGCCGCTAAGATCCCGCCATGATCGATCTGTATTACTGGACCACTCCCAACGGTCACAAGATCACGCTGTTGCTGGAAGAGGCCGGCCTGGCCTACACGGTCAAGCCGGTCAACATCAGCCAGGGCGAGCAGTTCGCCCCCGCCTTCCTGAAGATCGCTCCGAACAATCGTATTCCTGCCATCGTGGACCACGCACCCGCAGACGGTGGTGAGGCCGTGTCCCTCTTTGAATCGGGCGCCATCCTGCTGTACCTGGCGGACAAGACCGGCCAGTTCATACCCCAGGACCTGCGCGGGCGGCAGGCCTGCCTGCAGTGGCTGTTCTGGCAGATGGGGGGGCTCGGACCGATGGCGGGTCAGAACCACCACTTCACGCAGTACGCACCGGAGAAGATTCCCTACGCCATCGACCGTTACGTGAAGGAAACCTCCCGCCTGTATGGCGTGTTGAACAAGCAGCTGGCCGATGGGCGCGCCTTCATCTGCGGCGACGGGTACTCGATCGCCGACATGGCCTGCTACCCCTGGATCGTGCCGCACGAGCGCCAGCGCCAGAACCTCCAGGATTTCCCGTTCCTGGCCGGCTGGTTCGCCCGCATCGCGGCCCGTCCGGCCACGCAGCGCGCCTACGCGCTGGCCGCGACCATCAACCAGGCACCGACCGTGGACGAAAAGGCCCGGGCCATCCTGTTCGGACAGGACGCGAAGACGGTGCGTTGAGCCCCGCGCTCAGGTCAGGCTGAAGCAGCGCAGCACCACCCGGTCCGGGTGGCGCGCGCCAGTGCCTACGAAGATCCGCTCATGGATCCAGGCCAGCGCCTGGGACGTGGTCTCGAAGCTCGGACTGCAGCGGAAGTAGACCTGAGACGCGTCCACCGGCTCGCCTCGCAGCAGCCTGGCCGTGACCTCCGGCGGCGCGGCGCGCACCGCGCGGTTCTGCACGAAGATGCGGTCGCCGCCATCGGTCTCGATGATGTAGCGCGCATCCAGGTGGGCCACGGTCTGGCCCAGGATCATCTGGAAGTCCGCGCCGCCCGGCAGCACCTTGCCGCGCCAGCCCTGGCCCACTACTTCGCCCCCCAGGATCGGCACCATGCGGCGCAGCCCGCCTGGCACCTGGCCGACCTCCTGGGGCCGATCGACCTGCACGGACAGGTCGGCGAAGAATTCAAGCCCGGGGGTGGGCAGTACAGAGGGCACGAAGGACTCCTGGTCGCAGCGATCAAGGCGCCACTGTATCCAACTTGTCACCCTGCGCCCGACGATGGCGCGCATCCGCCGCTGAATTTCTCCCTCCGGGCATCACGCTCCCGTCCGACGGGGGGGTCGCAGCGCAGACCTAGCCTTGAGCGGGCGAGCCCCTGCATCCGCGCCGTGCCGTGCGCTGGCGGGGATCCGCCTGACTTGGAGATCCTCCCCATGCAACGAATTGCCTCTCTGTTGGCCCTTGCCGCCCTGGCCGCCGGTCCGGCGCTGTCGCAGCAATCCGGTCTCGTCAACGTCTCGCTCAATAACGTGGCCAACAACATCGCGCAGAACCTGAGCGTGGATGTGAGCCAGATCCCGGTCTCGGTGCAGGCGCCGATCGGCGTGGCCGCGACCGTCTGCGGCATCGATGCCAATGTCCTGGCGCGCCAGGCCCAGGGGGGGACGGCCAATTGCGCGGCCACAACGACATCCACCGCCTTGAACCAGATCGTGCAGCGGCAGATCCGCTAGGCCCACCTCGCGTGACCCCGGCGGGATCGGCCCTCAGCAAGGACGGGGTTCACCAAACAACTGGATCCCGTCCCACGTGATGGGGCTCGCCCAAATGAGCGTCCAGCGGGCAGTGGAGTTTGGCGGGCGATAGAAATGCAGCGCCATCATGTCGGTCGGTGCTTCTTCGAGTCCGCCCTTGGACCAATCGAGTCGCGCCGCCGAATAGAAGACAATCGTCTTGTCACTCCCGACGTGGTAGCCGATGCACACGGGATTGGACGTCCCCACGACCGCCAGCAGCTTTCTCGCGAAGACTTTCCGCGGGCTCGGGGGTGGGATGACATCGATGCCGAAGGCCAGGATCTGAGCGCCCGATCGTCCGGCCAGACCCGCGATCCGTGCGGGATCTTTGGAGGCAATTGCGGCCGAAGTCCGCTGAATGAAGGTCGCCTCGTCTTCTCTCGCAACTGCCGGCGCTGCGCAGAGAAAAAGCATCAGAGCGAACGACGCGGCGACTTTCATGTCCAGGGCCCTCGAGACGCAAAAGGAGCGCCGGATCCGTGCCCGATACCTGGTGGGATGCGACGGCGGCAGTTCGAGCGTGCGTAAGGCCATCGGCGCCAAGCTCGAAGGCACGGCGATGATCCAGCGCGTGCAGTCCACCTGCCTCCGTGCGCCGAAGCTGCGCGCGATGCTGCCTGGCAAGCCGGCCAGGAGACCTGGTCATCAGAACGAGATTTTTATGACATCGCTGCCGCTTCCGGTGGCCAGAAAGCTGATCATTCCGAGATCCCACCTGGCAACGATCTCTCCTTTTGCCAAGTCAGCGTACAGCACCTGAAAGCTGTTTTTGATCGTCGCGGGGATGACCACATTGAAGCACGTGTGTCTCGATATATCCAAAGTCACTCGTTCCAAAGAGAACATCAGGTTGCCATCCGATACCAGACAACCGTCTCTTCGAGTTTCGCCAGCGTAAAAGATAGGCTTGACGTCGAAGCTCAAGCCGCCGTTCTTGGATACCCTGATTTCATCGAAGTCGTATCCCCTGAAGGTGGTCGGACGGGTAAAGATCAACGGATAGATGATTCGCAGTCTGGGTGTGGCACCCGTGCACCGATCCTGCTCGATATCGAAAACACAGACGGCCGCACTCTTAGATGCTGCCATTTTTGAAAGGTGGCTGTTCAATCGCTCCAGATTGGGTTGCTCATTGAGAAGACTCGCCCACTGGCCGTAGTCGTAGCAGCCATCCTTATCGCAAATGTAGGAGGTCTTTTCCTCCTTGCCCGCGGATGCCTTCAAGTCCCTACGCCGCCCCTTGATCGCCTCAGATGTAAGTGTCAATAGCTCCCGCTTCTCTGGCTGTGCCGGGCTCGGTGGCGTGAGCGTCGTTCCCGTTGTGGCCTCGGCGAGTGCTGGAGCCGGTGGCGCCGGTGGTACCGCGGTGTTGGGGATCCTCGACAGGAAAAATTCCTGCCGTATCACCCCTTCGACCCAAGGCTCCTGTTCGCTCTTGCTGCTCTCGAAAACCCGAGTGGAAGTTCTCCTGAAGATCACCTCGATCGGTTGCTCGGGCTTCTGGATTTCCTCAAGCAGAGACTGGGTGAACAATCCGTTGTCCCCGGTGCCATCAGCCGCGACGCCACCAGGTCGGGTGGCGTAAAACACCACCGTTGACGAGGGCGGATCTACCCTGGCCAAGCCTTTCGTTAGCTGTGGCCCCTTCGGATCGGTCTTGAAGGGATTGTCTCTGCAGGCGTCCAATATCACCGTGGCTAGCCGTGGTCGACGTTTTTCGATCGAGGCGAGGATGTCCCCGAGGTACAGAGAATCGTCCGCGATCAGATCGACGCTCGTCATTCGGGTATCGATAGGAATCAGGTAATTCCTGCCGTCGATTTGCATCCCATGGCCGGCGTAGTAGAAGAAAAGAACCGTGTTGCGCCGAACCCGCTTTTCCAGCGTCTGCCTCACTTCGGCCAGGTCCTTCGACCCAATGTCCCGGAAGGTGTAGGTTTCGAATCCGAGCTTGCGAAGTTCCCTCTCGATGGCGGTGGCATCGCTGAGAGGGTTTTTCAGGGCCGCTGGTCCTGGGTAGTTGGCATTGCCGATGATGACGGCAACGCGGTCTTCTGCAGGCTGCGCCAAGGAACCCCGAGCCAGAATCAGCGCGAGGGCGGCAATGCAGCAGAAAACCACTCTTGACACCATCCCGGTATTTTAGAGATGTCATGTCTTGGGGCTGTTGGCCGCTCCACCAAGCGGTGATGCCTATGACAACGTTATGCCCGAGACGATCAACGGGCTTGTACACGGACAAGGCCGAATTGAGCCCCCGGAATGCTTCACCTTCTGGTGCCCTTTGACGGGTAGAAGTCCTCTCGTTGGAAGTCAGAAGTCCACGTCACTTGCAAGGGATCGTGGTAACCCAATCCATCAGGGTGCTGGCCGTTCAGATCGGGATCGACCGGTTTGCCCTCAGATTCTCCGTCCCACAGCAGGAAGTGAACCCAATCTTGAAGGCGCTGCTCGAAGCGTTCCTCGTTGCTTTGAAACTCGGTATCAAAGAAGTGATCGCCACATTCGCCGCCGTACCAAGCGACGTCGTTGATGTCGTCTGGGGTCACCTCAAACGTACGGCTTACAAGGTCGCCGGTCTGGCAGCTGATGAACTCCACTGTCGCAGTCAAAGTGGGAGTCGTGCCCAGGGGCAGTGACCTAGTTTCAGACATTTTTTAATTTCGCTGTCTTGCCGACATATCTTCGGTTGCCGCCCTCGTCCTGCGGGCTGAAGGAGTCGTTTGGTTTGGGGTAGTCGAAGAGGAGTCACCCTTGACGCAGGTCAACGGCGCCGTTTTGACGCCGAGACGATACGAATCGGTGATGGTGACGATCTGCATCAAGCGTTGGGGTTCAACGTGTCACACACAGGTGATACACACAGCGGCTTTCGCACCTCCAAATCAACGTAACTCGTTGATCCAAAAGAGAAGGCCTCAAAGAAGTTGACGAGCCTTACCCCCGGCACTGGCTCCACAGTTAGGGCTGCTTGGTTCCCCACCTGACCCGGTTGGCCGCTTCACCATGCGGGGAGGCCCGTCACCGGAGATTGTAGGCGAG
>JACCEC012109980.1_pt1 | contig 16373 bp, 9 predicted proteins | sample 7450121 | NCBI WGS metagenome assembly JACCEC01 (sample SAMN15323455, study PRJNA562643) | freshwater metagenome | isolation source: river surface water | place: USA:Blue River Watershed | collected 2017-08-18 | reverse complement strand
TGCCGTGCCTTCACATGTCAACGACAAGGCAAAGACTCTTATTGAGCAGTTCGATAAAGAGCTACCGGACGAAGATCCAAGAGCAGATCTGATCCAGCGAGCCGGACAGCTCTAATAGAAGGAGGCGCGGATGCAACTTGATGAGAACACCCCGCTCTTTGTGATTTCTGTTGCTGCCGAACTCGCGAACATGCATCCGCAAACCCTGAGGCAGTATGACCGGATGGGCCTGGTTTGCCCGACCCGAACCCAGGGCCAATCCCGTCGCTACACCATGGCGGATGTGGCGAAGCTGCGCGAGATATCCAGGCTCTCCCAAGAGGGCGTATCGCTGGAGGGCATTAGACGCGTGCTCGAGCTGGTGACCGAAAACCAAGAGCTTAGAAACCGGGTTCGAGATCTAGAAACCGAGCTTGCTAACCAAGTTATGAACCAACCCGGTAAGCGCGTGTTTGCTGCCGGAGACCAGGGTGTGGTGAGCCTGAGCCCAGGTCAGCGACCAGAGCGCAGTGGCTCGATAGTGCTATGGAGGAGGACAAGATGAATCAGCAACCAAATCAAGAAGAGCAAAAATCTGCACTTGAGCAATTCGGTATTGACCTAACCGCCATCGCTAAGGCCGGAAAGCTTGACCCGGTTATTGGTCGCGATGCCGAGATTCGCCGCGTCAGCCAGGTGCTATCGCGTCGCACCAAGAACAACCCGGTGCTAATTGGTGAACCCGGTGTTGGTAAGACCGCAGTTGTTGAGGGACTTGCCCAGCGCATTGTCGCCGGCGATGTGCCGGAGAGCCTAAAGGGTAAGACTCTGATCAGCCTCGATCTTGGCGCCATGGTGGCGGGATCAAAGTTTCGCGGTGAATTTGAAGAACGCCTAAAGGCAGTGCTCAAGGAGATTCAGGATGCCGAAGGTTCGGTAATCACCTTTATCGATGAGCTACACACTCTGGTTGGTGCCGGTGCTGCCGATGGCTCGATGGATGCCTCAAATATGCTCAAGCCAATGCTCGCCAGAGGCGAGCTTAGGTTGATTGGTGCCACCACCTTGGATGAGTACCGCGAGCGGATCGAAAAAGATAGTGCGCTGGAGCGCAGGTTCCAACAGGTATTTGTTGGTGAGCCGTCGGTGGATGACACAGTTGCCATCTTGCGCGGTCTAAAGGAGCGTTACGAGGCCCACCACAAGGTAACCATCGCGGACAGCGCACTGGTTGCCGCCGCCCAACTCTCCAATCGCTATATCACCGGCAGACAACTGCCGGATAAGGCAATCGACCTAGTCGACGAAGCCGCTTCGCGGCTAAGAATGGAGATCGACTCCGCCCCGGTAGAGATTGATGAACTTCGTCGTCAGGTAGATCGACTCAAGCTCGAAGAGTTTGCTCTCAAGAAAGAAAAAGACGATGCCTCAAAACAGCGTCTTGAAAAACTTCAAGAAGACCTGGCCGAAAAGCAGCGCAGACTTGATGCGCTAAATGCCCGCTGGGAAAAAGAACGCAGCGAACTAAACAAGATTGGTGAGCTAAAGACCAAGCTCGATGCGCTGCGCATTGAAGCCGAGCGCGCTCAGCGCGAATCCAACCTGGAGCTGGCTTCCCGCCTGCTCTACGGCGAGATTCCACAACTAGAAAAGCAACTGGTTGACGCCGAGAACCAAGAGTCCGATGGCACAGAGCGCATGGTCGGGGAGCAAGTTTCCGAAGATGAAATTGCGGCTGTGGTTTCGGCCTGGACCGGCATTCCAACCGGCAAGCTGTTAGCCGGCGAAAGCGAGAAGCTACTAACCCTTGAGGCGCAACTGGGTAAGCGTTTGATTGGTCAAAAGCAAGCGGTAAAGGCAGTCTCCGATGCTGTGCGCCGCTCCAAGGCTGGTATTTCCGATCCATCCAGACCAACTGGATCTTTTATGTTCCTAGGACCAACCGGAGTTGGCAAGACTGAGCTTGCTAAGAGCCTGGCCGAGTTCCTATTCGACGACGAGAAGTCGATGGCTCGCATCGACATGTCGGAGTATGCCGAGAAGCACAGCGTCTCCCGACTGGTTGGTGCCCCTCCGGGATATATCGGTTATGAAGAAGGTGGTCAGCTCACCGAAGCAATTCGCCGCAGACCATATTCGGTGGTGCTGTTGGATGAGGTGGAAAAAGCTCACCCAGAGGTCTTCGACATCTTGCTTCAGGTATTGGACGATGGTCGATTGACCGATGGCCAAGGCCGCACGGTTGATTTTAGAAACGTGATTTTGATCATGACCTCAAACCTAGGATCGCAGTTCCTGATCGACCCAGAGCTCACCGAGTCTCAAAAGCAAGAGGGCGTAATGGCGATGGTTCGAGCCTCTTTCAAGCCGGAGTTCCTAAACCGACTTGACGACATCGTGCTCTTTGATGCGCTTTCGATTGATGAGCTTGGTTCGATCGTCGATCTCAATGTCGACAAGCTCACCGAGCGATTGGAACAGCGCCGGTTGACCTTGGCCGTCACGCCAAAGGCCAGGCTGTGGTTAGCCCAGAAGGGTTACGACCCGGTCTATGGCGCAAGACCACTGCGCCGTTTGATGCAGCGCGAGATTGATGATCGACTGGCCAACCTAATCCTGGCTGGTGAGGTAGCCGATGGAGCATCGGTGGTCGTTGATGTCGCCACGGACAACACCGGTCTGACGGTAACTGCCGACTAGATATTCCTCAGCTGGAACTGCCTAGGAAGTTAGTGACTAGGCATTGGCTAGCTCACTAAACTTTGGGCTATGTCGACTAACGAACAAAGCCGTTCCTACGGACAGGGCGCACAGGGTGAAATTGCTCCAGCAACCAAGAGCAAGATCGGGACCTGGGCTCGCCTGAGATATAACTTCGATAACTCCATCGCCAAGGCTGGCACTTTCGTGCTCTATGTCTTGCTGTTGATGATGGTGATTGCCTTGATCATGGTTGGAGTCAAATCCACCTTGCTAGCGATCCCCGCGTTGACTCAGGCGGCGGACCCGGAGAACCTAACCTTCTTCGATTTGTTCTGGGCATCATTCACCAAGATCTTGTCGCTTGGAGGAGAGCCGACCTGGGCTGACCGCATTGTCGCAGTGATGTATTGGGTTACCACCACCGCGCTAACCGCCAGCGTTATCGGTTATGTAGTTGGAGCAATTCAACGCACCTTCGCAAGACTGCGCAAGGGCCGCAGCCCAATCGTGGACTCGAACCACACCCTGATCCTGGGCTGGTCCTCCCGTATTTTCCCAATCCTTCAGGAGCTAGCGATTGCGAATCAAAACGTTCGCAAGCCGGTAGTTGTGATTTTTGCCCCACACGACCGTGAGTTTATGGAGGACGAGATTGAGTCCCGCACCGAAAACCTCGGCAAGCTAAAGATTGTCACCCGCAGCGGTGAGCCATCCAACCCAATTGACCTAAAGCGCACCAACATCTCCAACGCCAAGTCGGTAATCATCTTGGATGCCGATGATTCCGGCGATGCCAATGTGGTTTCCACTGTGCTCGCGGTCAAGGCAGTGAACTCAAACCCGAACCTCAAGATTGTTGCCGAACTCGATGACCGCGACACCGCGGAGGCAATCTCGGTTGCTACCCAGGGCCAGGTGCTTTCGGTTCGTTCCCACGAGGTGATCGCCCGTGTGACCGCGCAGGCCTCCCGCCAGCCTGGACTATCAACCGTGATCCTGGACCTCTTGGACTTCTCCGGCGATGAGATCTACTTCAGCGACATTCCTGCGCTTGAGGGCAAGACCTATGCGGACGCACTGCTGAGCTTCAACACCGCATCGGTGATTGGACTGGTAGACGCCAAGGGCAAGACGCACCTGAACCCGAAGGGCACCACCAAGATCACCAAGGGCAGCAGGATCATTGCCATCGCCCAGGATGACGATCAGGTCACCTACACCGGAACCCGCGAAGAGCTTGTGAAGAAGACCGCCAAGATTGCGGAACCTGCCTCCAAGCCAGAGCACCTACTGGTGATTGGTTGGTCTGAGATGGGTCGCAGTGTTATCTCTGAGCTGGCGGCGTTCTTGCCAAAGGGTTCCACCGTTCACATCTTGGCTCGCAAGTCCTTGGTTGCCGAGGATCAGCTAAAGAGTCTCGACTTCGGCTCTAACATCAAGGTGACCACCGCATCGGTTACCGGTGACATCGATGACCTAACTGCAGCTGCAAGTGCAAGGCACTACGACGAGGTCATCGTGCTTGGCTACCGCAACGCAATCAGCGAAGCAGAAGCCGATGCTCAGACCATGCTCACCATGCTGCAGATGAACCGCTTGTTTGAAGCACCAGGCAATGGCGTTGAGCCAACCCGTCTCGTTGCCGAAATCCTCGATGGTCGCAAGGCAGAGATTGCCCGCGTTGCTGCGGTTGACGACTTGGTAGTTAGCGACAACCTGGCTGCACTGTTGATTGCTCAGGTTTCTGAGAACCCAGGTCTAGCTCCGGTCTTCGAAGACCTCTTCGACGCCGATGGCGCATCTTTGAGTGTCCGAGACATCGCGCTCTACGCCCCAGTGGGCAAGGAAATCAGCTACGCGCAGTTGGTTGCTAATGCTCGCGCCAAGGGTGAGTCAGCAGTTGGTTACCGGTCTGCGACTAAGAGTGCTGGCGATGCCGCTGCCGGTGTGAAGATCAACCCAAGCAAGGAAGCAGTGTTCACTCCGCAAAAGGGTGACTCACTGATTGTGGTCGCTGACACCATTCGCTAATGCTGGAAGAGATTCGCAAAGACATTCGCTCTTTTGCGCGCCCGGCTCATGCGATTGATCTGGCTTGGTTCTACAAAACCGGGCCAGGTGAGTACGGCGAAGGGGATAAGTTCCTAGGCGTCAAGGTGCCAGAAACCAGGTTGGTGGCGCGTGAATTCAAGAACGCGGACTGGGAAACCATCTGGGAGCTTGGACAAAGCGAGTATCACGAGGACCGACTGTGTGCGGTGGTGATTCTCACCAACCAGTATGAGAAGGCCAAGGACTCGGTGGTTCGCAAAGACCTCTTTGCTAAATACCTCAACCTCTATGACATCGGCTGCATCAATAACTGGGATCTGGTCGATGTCTCGGCCAATCGCTTTGGTAAAGAGTTAATTGGAGACCCCAAAGCCATCGAGTTTTTGCTCAAGCGAGCAAAGTCCAAGAACCTCTGGATTCAGCGCAGTGCGGTAATCCTGACCTTTCCGATGATTGCACAGTTTGATATGGCACCAACCATCGCAGTCTGTGAAGAGCTACTGGATCACCCTCACGACCTAATCCACAAAGCGGTCGGTTGGTCTTTGCGCGAAATGGGTAAAAAAGATCTTCGCGCGTTGCGCGATTTCCTGGAACAGCATGCCGCCACCATGCCTCGCACAGCATTGAGATATGCGATTGAAAAACTAAGTGAGAAAGAGCGCCAAGACTGGCTTAGTCGGAAAGCTCAAGCACAACAGGCACGTGGTCGCTAGGACCTTCACCCTTGCGCTCATCGCGCTCAATCGACGCACCAATCACCCGTTCGGTTAGAGTCTCGGAGGTGAGGCAGAAGTCAATTCGCATGCCGTTGTTCTTTGGGAAGCAAAGATCTTTGTAATCCCAATAGGTGTATTGCCCTGGAACCAGCTCTCGAACGGTGTCGGTTAGACCAATCTGTTCAAAGGCCTCGAAGGCCTGGCGCTCTGGTTCTGAGATGTGGGTCTCGAACATTGAAAGGTCATAGACATCGGTATCCAGCGGGGCGATGTTGAAATCTCCCATCAGGCAAAGCTCCAACCCTGGGTCCGCCTCGAGCTGCTCAGCTGTGTTAGCAGCTAGTCGATCTAAGAATTCCAGCTTGTATTCCATGTGTGGATCTTCGAGTCCGCGACCGTGTGGCACATAAAGCGACCAAATCCTTACTCCGTTGAAAGTCGCACCAATCGCGCGAGCCTCAACCACATCTTTGAATTGCGGCTGGTCGGTAAAGGAAAGCTCCAGGTCCTCTGGTTCGAGGTGCGCTTTGTAGGCGAATGCCACACCATTCCACTGGTTCAGACCGTGAGCGATGACCTTGTAGCCGATGGTCTCAAAGTCGGCATAGGGGAACTGCTCTGGCTTGCACTTAATTTCCTGCATGCCAAGCACATCCAGTTGGGTGCGCTCTAGAAATTGGATCACCCTCGGGCTTCTAGCGCGAACCGAGTTGACGTTCCAGGTGGCAATTTTCACCCCTCAACTCTAGCCAGACTCGCATACAGTCAAACATTCCGCCGAGTGAACATTCCCAGATAGAGCTGAATTCAAGCACCTACGTTTTTTACAGGAGCTTTGAAGTCTAGGGGTTGGTCTTGAGGTTAGCTTTTGCGAGGCGGTTGGCCGCCAACGCCAGCCTTGCCCTACTTCTGAGTATGGCGTTTGCCGGTGTAGTCACCGAGGTGACAAATACCCCCGCAACAGCATCGGCGAGCGCTTGCCCCAGCGGTTGGACCTTCACCCAAAGAACAGCCTCGACCTCTGATGTGCCCTGGCCTGTTTATTGCCAGAAAAATTTTGCAGTCTCGACCTCGACTCAGATCACAAGTCTTTCGCCTTGGGCTGAAGAGGTTCATGTTGAGATTTATGGTGCCCCTGGTGGAACTGGCGGCGGTGACGCAGGCGTGATAGGCGGCGCATCCGGATCAGTAGGAAAGGTTGCCGGAACGGTCGGAATTGCTGCAGGGGCCAATTTGCAAGTTTCGGTAGGTGGTGCTGGAGCAAATGGCTACGCCAGTGGGCCTGATCCTGCCGGCGGCCCTGCCGGAGGATTTAGCTCGATGGGCTTCACCGGTGGTTCCGGTGGACCTCGAGGCTGTAGCTTCGCCGGTTGTGGGGCGGATCGTGGTGGCGCTGGTTTGGGTGCTGGTGGTGGCGCAGGATCTGCAGTTTCCTTTAGTGCTCGACTAATCGTGGCGGGTGGTGGCGGCGGCGGCGGCGGCGCAAACTGCTTCGGTTGCTCAAACCCCAATGGAGATATTCAGGGTAATGGTGAGGCCGGCCAGACTGCCCAACTTTACCGTGCGGTGGGAACTTACGTTGGCGGCAACGGTGTTGGTGACAACAGCTGGGGCTACCGGTTCAATGCCAGCGCCGGCGGCGGCGGTGGTGGTATTCGCGGAGGAAATGGCGGAGCCGCCTCACTCAAGGGTGGCAATGCCGGCCTCAACACCACAGCTTCTGACTTAGTGACTAGTTATGTTGGTGCAAATACAATTCCAAGGCCAGCGGGAGACACCTCAACTGGCGGGTTGGTTGTCTTGCGATTCGCAGCTTTGCCAGCGGTCGCATCGGTCACCAATGAGCAGGGCACGGTTTCAAATCAAACTTCGTACAGCTTTACTATCACCTTCTCCGAGCCGATCACGGGTTTTGGTCTTGAGGATGTGCAGCTCACTGGGGACGCCGGCTCAGTTTCTGGCTGGAACCTAAGCTTTACCGAAGCTGGAGATGGCAGAACCTTCTTTGTTCGGGCAGTCCATACCAATGCTCCATCCGGAACGATTGCACTTAATGTCTTAGGTACTGGAGTGGTTGCCGGTGATAGAACCGGTGTAAGTAGCCTGAGTTCCACGAATCTCACAATCGATAGAACGCCACCGACGGTTGTTAGCTCTGTCTTTAACCAGGGCACAATGTCTGGACGCCTTGAAGTGGTAATGACATTCAGTGAGACGATTTCCAGCACTCTGAACTGGTCCGCATTTACGTTCTCCGGAACTGCTACCGGTTGGAGCACGCTGTCTGCGGTGGTATCGGGCAGCACTCTGAGAATTGTGATTTCCGGTTCGAACATCGTGGACGACACCACCTTGAACTACTCCCTTTGGGCAGGTTTTGTTAGGGATCTAAATGGCAACGCTTTGGTGGCAGCCCACATGGACTCTATGGCAATTGACCTGGATCCAGTGGTGGTGACAATGAGTAGGCAAGTCGCCACTTTCTCCAGCTCAGTCACGGTCGGAGTAAATTTTGCGGCACCGGTTACCGGCCTTGCAGTCGGAGATTTCTCGTTTGCCTCAAACACCACCGGTTGTTCGATAACTGGACTAACTGGCTCTGGATCTAGCTACCAACTGACAGTCGGCACCTGTACCGCAGGTGGTAGTGGGCAGTTGCAGATAGCTCTGACGGGCAGTGCAGCGGTATCGCTGCTTGGAGCACCGTCTCCGGCAGCAAGAATCTTCAGCCCAACCATTTCCTATGACGCCAGGGTGCCGGTCGCGGGCTTGGTTAGCAAGACCATCTCGGGCACTGTGGCAAGTTATGTAATCAGCTTCTCTGAGCCAATCGATGGCTTGAACGCCTCAAGGATTTCTATCAGTCATTCGGTTCCTGGTGGCGCGAGTGGTTGGTCAATCTCCAGCTTCTTGGACTTAGGCAACAATTTCTACAGCTTCACGGTGAATAACTCTGCCGCTCCGAATGGAACTGTGTCCTTTAGCTTCACCGCCGGTGTGACTGACACGGTTGGCAACCCACTGAGCTCACCAAGCATCGGAGCCGGTTCGGTACTGACATTGGAGAATCTGCCAACCTTTGACCCTGGGGCTGGCGGACCAATCGCAAGGGTCGGCACCAAGATCGCACCAAGTTTTGACTTGAATTCGAGAAACCTGGGCAATCACGGGATTCGAATCGAGATAACCAACGCCCAAGCCGGTGACACCCTGGCATTTACAAACCAGTCTGGAATCATCAGGGGAGCGGATTCAACGAACACCGTGCTGTTCCTGGAGTCTTCCAGCCAGCTGTCGGATGCAACTTGGGAAGCCGCAATTCAGAGCATTGTTTTTAGCACTTCTAGCACTGTGACAGTTTCGCGAAGCATCGAGTACCACCTCAAGCCTGTAGCAGGTTATGACTATGTCACCGGCACCTATTTCAAGTTTGTCCCAGATGCTGGCGCCACCGATATCGCTACCGCTCAAACCAGGGCAGCAACTCAGTATTGGTTTGGGATGCAGGGCTATCTCGCGACACCTACGAGCCTGTCGCAACAAAAAGCTTTGGTGGCGGCAGGTCCGACATCCGGGGCGGCAGCAAGTGCCTATTACTGGATTGACATGTTCAATAACACTGGCACCGAAATCCGAATGAACAACAACGGCATTGCCAGGGACCTTGCGCTGGATTCTTCCTATGCATCCTGGAACTCGGGAGAGCCCAATTTAGATGCTGATCAATACGTGCACGTCTATGGTTCAGCCCTGGGGTTCAAATGGAATGACATCAACTCCACCGGCTTGGGCGGATGGGTGACAGGTTACGTGACCGAGTTTGGTCTGCGAGCCGCAGACCCAACACCGACTGCGATGATTCGAACCCAAACCCACACTCCAGATTTCTCAACCCCTTTCGTAACCAGAGTTTCTGGCATCAACGGCGACTATCAGCGCGGTGACGCTGTCGAGATTTCTGTGCAGTTCAACAAGGCTGTAGTGGTTGCTGGTTCGAACGCAACCGAGTCGACGCTCGAAGTTCTTCCCGGCGTCTTCGCCGAATACCTTTCCGGCTCTGGAACCAGCGTTTTGAAGTATCGTCTTGTGGTGCCAGCGGGAGCTACCAGCTCTGATCTGAGCTACGTTTCAACTTCGAGTTTGACTACCGGTTCGAGATCTTTCACCGACCTGATCGGCAACCCAGCCGATCTGACCTTGCCAACTCCCGGAACTGCCAACTCGCTTATCTCGCAATCCAATGTTGCGATTAACGGCAATGTGCTGGGCATCAGAATGAACGTGCCATCGACATCCAGCACCCAGTCCAACGTTCTGTTCGTGGTGTCCTCAACTGTGGCGTTGAACTGTAACTCGCTAAGTGCTTCGGACTTTACATTCACAAATCTAAACTCCAGCTCTTTCGCTGTTAGCCCTTCGGGCAACTCAACCAGTTGCACCATTACCCTGCCGCACAGCATTCCGAAGGCCTCTTTTGGAACCGCACGGCTTGCCGCCTCCACCTCGTTCCAGATCGCCACTTCAGATGGGGCTACCTATAGCGCTCTGACGATTGTTGCCAACAGTATTGCCGTGATAAATCCAGCCGATGCTGGAAAGGGCGAAGTGATTTTGGATGAGAGTGGCCTAAACGGCAGACAACGTCCAAACACGTTGGTCAAACAAGATCCGACCGGTCTCTTCCCGGGTGCTAGCGCGGGTGCCAGAGGTATCTTGGCCGGCAGAAACGTAATCGCTCCTCCAGCCGGGGCAAACTTGCCGGAGCTCGAGATTATGGGCGACTTCCGTCAGCTTTCGAACATGAATGAAACTGTCGCCGCTCGCCGAGAAAAGGTAATTCGCGCTGGTGACTCGGTTATCGCCAAGCTGATGGTGCCAGCCGCGCACTCTGCGCAATACAAAGTCTTGAGCTACATGAATGTGAACAGTGGCTTTGTTTACATGGGCGAAAAAGACTTCGATCCCAGTGGTGAAGTTACATCCGACCCGCTGGTTTTCACCGAGCCAGGCCAGTACTTCGTTCGTATGTATGTGGTGGCAAAGTCCGCGGCAGCCGGCACCGACTATCCAGCAGTGTTGTTCTCAAACAACTCGAGCCCAGGCTACTTCGGTCAGTACTTCAACATGGTGAGTGTCAACAGCACCCCGACCTACATCTCCCAGTCACAGCTGGATTCAATTGTCAGCAAGCAGTCTCTCGAGTTGGTTTTGATTATCGAAGCCGGTGACACTGTTCCGGTTTCCGTTACCCCGGCTCCAGCCCAGGCCGCTCCAGTGCCGCCGATAACACAGACCCCTTCAGCGTCTCCAACTCCATCAGTTAATCCGACCCCTACCCCATCATCGACTCCGTCGGCAACGCCTAAGCCAACGCCAAAGCCAACCGTGAAGCCCGCTCCATCGGCCACCCCAGCTAACACCCCAACTCCATCGACCACTCCAACTCCAACTCCAACTCCAAGTTCGACTGCTACTCCTAGTGAACCCGAGGAAGCAGTGGTCGCCGCCCCGGAGGACAACACCCCAGCTGAAGCTCCTGCCGTGGTTGAGAACCTAGTAGCGCCAATCGATCTGTTCGAGACCTTTGGTGTTCTGAGCGAACTCGGTGCTCCGGTTGCGGACCTGGCCTTGGGGGCAACCGGTGATGACGATGCACCACCGGTTGCGTTTGACCCAATGGGCAGCGAAGAAAGCATTCAGGCCGTGATGGCCAAGACCACCCAAGCGGTTGCCATCGTTGCGGGCATCGCGGCCGCTGCCGCCGCCGCTGCCGGGGCGGCTTCCGCAGCAGGCGCTGCCAGCAGCGCGGCAGGGGCCTCGGTAAGAGTCACCACAGCACCTGAGACTTCCGGCTCGGGACCAAATGATTCGGGCGACAGCGGAGAAATTGCTGAGCTAGAGATTGCTCACGACCAGATTCAGCTCGAGAAAACGGGCTGGGGAGATCGCCTGGCGATATGGGCAATACCTGCGCTGACATTCTTGGATCGACTATCCAACCGATTGACGGTTTGGTTTGCTCCTTTCAGCCCACTGCTTTCCAAGGTCACCAACGATGGCGCCTACCTGAGGGCGATGTTTGGATCTGCCACTTTGGTGTTGCCGGCGGCAGGTTTCGCGGTTGCGATAGCGGCTATTGCTGACAATGGTGGCGAGATTCTCACTCCGACCTGGGAGTTGCTACTAATCATCGCGCTGATTGGCATCCTGGATGCGTTCGGTGGCTTTGTCGCGGTAATGACGTTCGCCATCGGTTCGCTGCTAACCCACGGCTCGGTGCCTGAACTGTCGGATTGGCGCTTACTTATTGCTGTGATTGTCATAGGTGTTGGCCCTGCGCTTCTAACCACTGCGTTTAGACAGCTGCGCAAGTTGCCTGCTCATGGTTCATCTGAGTGGTGGGAGCGCTTAAGCGATCTCGCAGTGGCGCCATTCATGTCTGGCTGGTCAATTTCGACCATGGTCAGCGTCTTGCCGGCGGTTACCGGATTGACTGTGAACGCAGCGAACCACGTCTTTGACTTTGGTATCTGGGTGGCAGCCTTTGCGGTGCTTCGCGTAGCGCTTGAGGAGATTGTCGCCCGCTACTACCCGCAGCGACTAGATCGGATAAACCCAACCCACATCCCAGACTCTCCGATTGGACAGAAGCTGGTTGCGCTTGGTGCCAGGTACGCACTCTGGGTACTTTTCACCGGAGCATTGATCGGCAACACCTGGCAGTCATGGGTGGGCTCGGCACTATTTGTTTTGCCAACCGTTATTGGCTGGTATCAGGATCGCTTCCCTAATGTGCCATGGCTCTGGCGAATCTTGCCTTCCGGTATCCCAGGCCTTGCCTTCTCGATTGTTCTAGCGTCCTTCACCACCGCAATCGTTGGTCAGTTCCTTGGCGTGAACCGCGAGTTCGCGGAATGGGCATTTGTCTTACTACCGCTACCGATGCTATTGATTAGCATCCTGACGATGTTTGGTCGCTTTGGCCGCACCGAGGATGAAGAGCGACCAATCAAGAAGGTGGTCTGGCTCTACCGTGTCGGCGGTGTAGTGATGCTGATTCTCACACTCCGCTTGGTTGGAATCATCTAGTCAAATCATTGCTAGCCTGAGTACATGACCTTCACCGCACCTGATAAGCCACGTCTTGTCGAACTAATCAAAGAGCTAGCAGTGGTTCACGGCAGAGTGACTTTGTCTTCAGGGCTAGAGGCCGACTACTACGTTGACCTGCGCAGAGCAACCCTGCACCACGAGGCGTCTCCCCTAATTGGCAAGGTGATGCTCAAGCTTCTGGATGACAACGGTTTCGGCGACGTTGATGCCGCTGGGGGATTGACCATGGGTGCTGACCCGGTTGCCACTGCGCTACTGCACCAGGCTGCAGCGCTGGGTCGCAAACTCGATGCTTTTGTAGTTCGCAAGCAGGCCAAGGCACACGGCATGGGTCGTCAGGTTGAGGGACCAAGCGTTGAGGGAAAGCGCGTTGTAGTTCTGGAGGACACCTCAACCACCGGTGGGTCACCTTTGACTGCCGCTGAAGCTTTGAAGGCAGCGGGTGCGCATGTGGTTGCGGTTGCAACTGTGGTGGATCGTGACACCGGTGCTCGTCAGGCTATTGAGGCTGCCGGCTTTGCCTACCTAACCGCTATCACGCTAGAAGACCTAGGTCTAACGAAGTAGGTCTTGTGAAGCGCAACTTAGCGCCATTTATTCTGCTCCAGTTCGCCTCGATTACGAGCGTGATCTCGGGCTCGATGGTCTTTATCGCAATCCCTTGGATCGCGCTCGAGATCACCGGAACCTCAACTGCGGCTGGGCTTGTGGTGTCACTAACAGCGATCCCTGGGCTACTGCTCTCTCCGGTAATCGGATCCTTTATCGACAAGGTCGGTAGGAGAAATGCCGCTGGCTGGTCAGAGTTTTTGACCGTTTTGACCTCGCTGATGATCCCGATCTTTGCGGGATTCTGGGAGCTGACCCTGACCGCGCTAATTGGTATTGGCATTTTGCGTGCCGTGGTTGCCCCGGGTGGATCGACTGCAAGAAAGTCGCTGGTGCCAGATGTTGCTGCCGCGGGCAAAATGACCCTGGACCGTGCCAACTCAATCCACGAGGCAATCTTTGCTTCTGGCTTTGCGATTGGTCCGGCGCTCGCAACCTTCTGTATCGCGGCCATCGGTTCCGCCAATACCTTCTTGGTGGTTGCTGGGTTTGGAGCAGTATCGGCATTCTTCGCTTTTCTAATTCGCGTTACCGAGCACCGCGAGGAGAACGACGAGTCGGAGAATCAGCCGTTCTACATCTATGCGATTCAGGGCTTCAAGATTCTGTTCAAGACTCCATCGGTACTGGTACTGATGTCGGCAATCATGACGTTGGCGCTGATCTATCTGCCAACCGAGATGCTGATTCTTCCCACCGCTTACAGTGAAATGGGCAACCCAGAGGGTCTCGGCTTGGTTATCTCGGCCATGGCATTTGCATCGGTTTTTGGCGCTTTGTTCTTTGAGCAGATCCACAAGCGCATTAGCTACGCAAACATTCTGCGAATCGGAATTCTGGGGGTGCCGCTCTCGATGATTCCGATGAGCCAGCTTCCTGCGCAGTGGGCGATGATTCTGTTTGGTTTGATTCTTGGCCTGGTTTGGGGACCGCTCTTACCGCTACTAAACACCGTGATCCAAACCAAAATCCCTGCCAATAAGCGCGGTCGAGTCTTCTCGCTAGAGATGACGGTTTGGTCGGCAGGCCCGATGATTTCTATGGTTGCGGTGGGTGCAGCGGTTGATGCGATTGGCGTGAAACCGATCTACCTGGCGCTGTCACTCGGAGTCTTGGTGGCGGGCATATTCGTTTCCACCAACAAATACATCAAAGAGCTAGACAGCTAGTTACCTCCAGCTGCACGAAATTCCGGGGAGCCTTTGCGCCGTTCAGCGAACGTTACTTGCACGCCAATGATGACTTAAACCGGATTTGATCGCGACCCATGGAAAAGAGTGTCCTTGACACCCTTTGCTGGATCTACCAAGAGAGAAACACCGGGCTCAGCAGTCGCCTCAACTGCCCGCTGGTGAGTCCATATCTGGATGTGCTCGAAGGCCATACTTCTTATTTGTTGGATCAATAAATACATCTGGCTCTTTTGGTGGCCGAGTTGTGAATCGAAGAAAAGCCACGATGATACCAACAAAGAAAGCAAGCGAAATCAGGATCATCCAGATTGATGCATCAAGTTCTTGAAGAAGAAGTACGAAAACCAACTGGGCTATGGCAATCACTAAAAAGAAGACGCTGATGTCAATCCACAATATGTTGCGCTTGCTAACTGCTTTATACAGATAAACCAACCCGATCATCGAGATAGGAATCGAGTAAAGAGCAACTGTCGCCGCTGGGATAAAAGATGAGTATTGAAAACCACCAGCAACAAATAGAGAGAATTGAACTAGCAGCACGGGCCAGACAGCGATCTTTATGTGTTCCCAGTAGCTTTCATTCACGGCGGCAATCACGCCGATGAATTTGTTGTGACCTGTCCAGTCAAATAAGAAGTGCAGCAAACTACCCAGAATTCCGAGCGGGAAAATGACCCATAGGGATATTGAAACAATGCTTTCTATAGACATATGGACCAATCTCCTAAACACTCGGTGGCCAAGCCTTTGGATGTTGCTCAGCGGTTTTTGTTAGCTCTCTAGCACTGCCATCGCAGCATTGTGACCACCAATGCCACTTACTGCGCCACCGCGCACCGCGGTAGATCCACAGAAGTAGATTCCTTGGTATCCAGAATTTACTCCCCAGCGGCCACCAGGGGTGTCCAGCGCCGAGTCGGATTCAACATAGGGCCAGCTCAGTGGCGCATGGAAGATGTTGCCACCGGGCAAACCAAGGGCATCTTCAAGGTCCTGTGTGGTTTTGGTTTCAATGCAGGGCTTGCCATTGGCATCAAGCATCAAAAGATCTCTGATGTCCTCGGCCAGCACCGAGTTGATCGAGTCAACCGCGGCATTCTCCAGAGCCTGACGCATCCGGTCGTGGTCGCGACCGGCCAGTAGCGAGTGTGGGGTGTGGAGCGCAAAAACAGTAAGAGTTTGTGCCCCAGAGGCCCTCAGCTCAGGACCGAGGATGCTGGAGTCGGTGATCGAGTGACAGTAAATCTCGCAGGGGAGCGGGTTTGGGATCTCGCCACGAGACGCCTGGTCATAAGCGCTCTGAAGTTGCTCAAAGGTTTCGTTGATATGGAAAGTGCCACCAAACGCAGCAACTGGATCCGTGCCTGCTTTCAGTTTCGGCAAACGCTTTAGCAGCATGTTCACCTTGACCTGAGCACCCTCGATCTTGTGCTCTTTGGGCTTGCCAAGCAGCGCATCAAGCGTTGGCTTAGCGACGTTGGCCAGAATCACAGCTGCGCTGACCGACTGTTCGATCCCATGTTCTAAGAACTTGATGGTGTGTGGTTCACCGGCATCAATTTTGAGCACCTGGCAGCCCGGCCTAAGTTCTGCTCCCAATGCGCTGGCCCGCTTAGCCATGGAGGTTGTGACAGATCCCATGCCGCCAACGGGGATGTTCCAGTCACCAGTCTCATTGCCAATCACGTGATACAAAAAGCACTTGTTGGCTTGAAGAGTCTCGTCGTGGTTAGACGCGAAGGTGCCAATGACGGCATCAGTCATCACTACACCGCGGACCAGGTCGCTTTTGAAGGTCTTCTCAATAGTCTCGCCAATTGGATGCAGAAAGAAGTCCTGCCAAAGCTCAGGGCCTAACAGTGCTGCGACTTCCTGTTCGGTGCGCAGTGGCTCCAGCACGGTTGAGAAAAGCTTTTGTGCTATTACTTCCGTCTTTGCATAGAACTGGGTCCACGCCTCATAATCATCTTCCGCACCTACTGCTTCAAACGAAGCTTTGGTA
>JACCEC011306152.1_pt1 | contig 16373 bp, 13 predicted proteins | sample 7450121 | NCBI WGS metagenome assembly JACCEC01 (sample SAMN15323455, study PRJNA562643) | freshwater metagenome | isolation source: river surface water | place: USA:Blue River Watershed | collected 2017-08-18 | reverse complement strand
GGGCCGCACGACCACCCCTTTTCCCAAGCGCGCATAAGTGGAAATGATCACAGCCGGGCCAATCTCGCAATCGTCACCAACCACCGCCGTCCCCTCGATCACGGCGTATGGTCCAATTTTCACATTGGCGCCGATTTTCGCGTCTGGAGAGATGATGGCCGTGGGATGGATCATGTGGGGAGCGTGATGGGTGGGGAAACGATCTCCCAGTTTTTCGCGGGGCCGCCATGCGGGCAAGCATCGAAATCATCAGCGCGGACCGCTCCGACGGCTGATTCATATCAAGCGGACCTAAGCTCTCGACGCGGATTCGGCGCCGAATTCACGGCCCATGCATTCTGGACAGATGCCGTGGCTGAAATGGCTCCCGGTGTGCGCATGGATGTAGCTTTCGATCTGCTCCCAGTAATTCCCGTCGTCGCGAATCTTTTTGCAGTACATGCAGATGGGCAGGAGCTCTTTCAGCAGCCTGATCTGCCGCGAGTACTCGAGAATCCGTTCCGCAACACAGAGCCGCATGGAGATCATTTCACGGTCGAGCGGTTTGGACAGAAAATCGTCCACGCCCGCGGCGATGGCTGAGCGCAGGTTTTCACGGCCGGCGCTGTTGGCCGTCAGGAGGATGAAATAGGTGTAGTCGGTATTCGGGCGGGCGCGGACGCGCTGCACGAGTTCAAGCCCGTCCAGGCCAGGCATCAGCCAGTCGCTGACGATTACGCGCACAGGGTTCGCATCAAAGGTGTTCCAGGCTTCAAGGCCGCTTTTTGCGACGACCACCTCGTGTCCCTCGTTTTGGAGGGCGAGCTGCAAAATCTTCACTGAAACAAAATCGTCGTCGGCAATGAGAATCTTCATGTAACGGAGGGAATCGCGCCACAGCGCTCATTGAGCGCCGAGCAAATGCGTTCGAAATCGAAGGGGATGCGTTCGACCAGAACAATCGTCTCGGCTGCGAGGCCGCGCGCGGCGCCTTCCTCGATGCGCTCGCACTGGGCGATCAGTTCGTGCGCGCCGAAGTTGGAGGCGCTTCCGCGCAACGAATGAGCCGCGCGCCTGACCGCATCCCAGTCCCCACAACCGCAGTTCTCCCGCATCAACCCCACAAGCTTGCCGCCTGTTTGGATGAAGTGCCCGGCAAGGCTCGCAAGAAGCGCGTCGCCGTCGGCCCCCCCGAGTTCCCGGAGCTTCTGCAAGGCGACACCGTCAAGGACAGGCAGATCGCGCGGTTCACTCGAGGCCTCGTTCGAGTCCAACGAGGGTCTGGGCAGCTTGCGGTTGCGGCTTTGTTGGTGAGCGCGCACAAGCGCCGCGAGCAGGGCGGGTTCCCGCACAGGCTTGCTCAGGTAGTCGTCCATGCCCGAGGCCAGACAGTGTTCGCGATCGCCCTCCATCGAATTGGCCGTCATCGCAATAATCCACGTGTGCTCGCCCCTGCTCGCGTCAGAGGTGCGAATAGCGCGCGTAGCGCTGAGACCGTCCATCTCCGGCATCTGGCAATCCATCAGCACCGCGTCGATCGAGCCGCGCTGGAGCATCTGCAAAGCCTCCCAGCCATTGTTGGCGACTCCGACGACCTCGCATCCAAACTTGGCCAGCTGCAGACGGATCACCCGCTGGTTTACCGGATTGTCTTCCGCGACGAGAATGCGCAGGCCGGCCGGCAGTGATTCCCTTGTGCTTTCGGTTGTTGCAGCCGTGGATGCCGAACCTCCGGACCCCGTGGCAGAGGCCTCTGCGAGCCAGTGCACAACAGAGCGGCCCCTGAGGGGCTTGTGAAACAAAATCTGGCAACCAAACGCGATTTCCTCCTCATTCAGCGCGCTCCGGTTGAAAGGTGCGAGCAGAGCGATTCGCAGACCGAGCTTGGCGAGCTCAGAAAAATTCTTGGAATCGAATGCCGAACGGCAGATGCCCGCTTCGATCAGCAGCAGGCAGCGTTGCAGGCCATCGGGGCTCTGGCGCGCAACCCAGTCCCGGACGCCTATCATTGAATCCGCACCCTCCACCTCGGCATGCTCCGCAAGAAGCGCGAGCGTGAGGCTGCTCCGGCTTGCGGCGTGAGGCTCGGCGACAAGCACGCTCCAAGAATCCAGACGACGGCTTGAGAAATACGCCCCGTCGGGTGAGCGCGGATCAAAAGCCGGTACGCCCGAATGAGCGAACTGCGCAGTAAACCAAAATGTGGCCCCCTCGCCGGGCGCACTGCGCACGCCAATTTGACCGCCCATGCGGAGCACCAGCTGTTTGCAAATTGCAAGCCCGAGCCCAGTGCCGCCGTACCGCCTTGTGGTGGAGCCATCCGCTTGGCTGAACGCTTGAAACAGTTTGTCTTGCACCTCCGGATTGACACCGATGCCGGTGTCCTGCACTTCGAAACGGAGTGTGACCCGGTCTGACAGATTCGAGTCCGCGTCCTCGAGCCGGCATGAAAGGATGACCTCGCCCTGACTCGTGAACTTGAGCGCGTTGCCGAGAAGGTTGACGAGAACCTGGCGCAGCCTCCCGGGATCGCCTCGCAACCAGCGCGGCACCGAGGGTTCGCACAACACGGCCAGCGCGAGTTTTTTTTGGTGCGCCTTTTCGGCGAGCAGGTCCGTGGCGCCATGCACAACGGCCTCGAGTTCGAAATCAATGGCGTCAAAGACCAGCATGCCTGCCTCGATTTTTGAGAAGTCGAGCACGTCGTCCAAAATGGTGAGCAAGGCATCGGAGCTTTGCGCGATGGTTTGAGCAAAATCACGCTGGCGTGCGCTTAAACGCGTATCGAGCAGCAGCCCCGTCATGCCGATGATGCCGTTCATCGGAGTTCGAATCTCATGGCTCATGTTCGCGAGAAATTCGCTCTTGAGCCGTGCGGAACGAAGAGCCGCGTCGCGCGCCTCCTCCAATTCCACTTCAGCGCGGACGGCACGTGAAACATCGAGCCCGATGGCGGCGAGCATCCGGGTGCCATCCCGCATCAACAGCGGGAAGCGGAACACGCGCCAGTGCACAGTCGCGCCATTGGAGAGTGTGAATTCCTCCACAACCCTCTTGGTGAGACCCGTGCGCAGCACGTCCTCCTCAAGCACCGCGATCTCGTCCGCTATGGATGCGGGGCGGATGGCGTCGTCCGTCTGGCCCGGGAGCAAGTGAAGAGGCTGCTTCACCAGATCCGCAAACATGCGGTTTGCAGCGACGTACCGGCCCTCATCGTCCTTGATGTAAACCAACGCAGGAGCGGATTCGAGCAGCGCCACCAATCGCTGGATGAGTTCACGATGCGCGCTGGCGGACTCCGTGCCCGGGCAGGACAGGGTTGCTTCCGCCGAAAGAGTCGCTTGAGCACCCGTTATCGTTTGCGGTGAACCGGACTGCCTCAACAAAATCACCAGCCACACGGTAAACGCCGCGACAGACTGTGCGCCGGCAACGATTGCAAGCATGGAGGGCCCTGCGGCGGCGCTCTGGGCGGTGAGCGCAAAAAACATCCAGGCTCCCACAGTGCAAAACCCGAGCAACAGGAGCGTCAGGAGTCGGGTTTGATTGAAACGCATGCGGTGCAGGGTTTTTAGGAAGAATCTTTTTGCCGCGCGATCAAGGCAAAAGGAAGCCCCCCGTTTTGGTTCACAAAACGGGGGGCTTCGGGGGTTGGAGGGAAATCTCCGAAAATTGAGGCTACTTCACCTTGGTCTTGAGATCTTTGCCAGCGGAGAATCGCACGCCCTTCGAGGCCTTGATTTTGATCTTTTCCTTGGTTTTGGGATTGGTTCCGATGCGGGCCTTACGAGAAGTGACCTTGAAAGTGCCGAATCCAACCAGTTGCACAAGGTGGTCTTTCTTGAGACCGGATTTGATTCCGTCGATCACTGCCTCCACCGCGCGCTCAGCGGAAGCGCGTGTGGTTTCTTTTCCAAGATTTTTTTGTACTGCGGCAACTAAGTCGGTTTTGTTCATAGGGGTCTTTGACTGGTGGGGTATGGGTTGTGCTTTCGGGGGGGAAAGGAGTCATTCCTTCAAAGCTGATTAGGCGTTTGCCAAAGGGCTCACACACCGTCAAACAAAAACTTCTAAGATCCTGACGATTCACGGGTGTTCTTATGTTTTGAAACTGCCTAAAATGTTGCTCAACCCTGACAGGCAGCCGGCGAAATGGTTCAGTTTAAAGCACGCAAAATCCAATCATGAAAACCCGTATTGAACGGTACGCCGGGGCCACGCCCAAAATCGCACAAGATGCTTTCGTCGCTGCTAATGCGACACTCATCGGTGATGTAACGATGGCGGCGGAATCCAGCACTTGGTTCCAAAGCGTTTTGCGCGCCGACCTCAATCACATCGTGATCGGCCCCCGCTCGAACCTCCAAGACGGTGCGGTCATCCACGTGGCGGACGATTTTGGCACCGTGCTGGGCCGGTCCGTGACCGTTGGACATGCGGCGGTGCTGCATGCATGCACCATAGACGACGAAGTGCTCGTGGGAATGAACGCGGTAGTGCTCGATGGTGCCGTGGTAGGCGCCCGGTCGATCGTGGGCGCGAACGCGCTTGTCACTGCGGGCACGAAGATCCCGCCCGGATCGCTGTTTCTAGGCTCCCCGGGGAAAGTCGTGAAAACACTTTCACTGGAGGAGCAGGCGAAGCTGGTGATATGGGCGGACCGCTACGTCGCGCTTTCACAAGCCTACCGGGAGGGATTGCCGAAGTTTCATCTACCCCCGCCGCCAAAGCTGCCGGGTATCGGCGCGCTGTGATCGCACGGGGCGCTCCGCGCTCCATGCGTGGCTTCGCGGCGTGTATCGGAGTCATCTTTGTAGGCTGCCCGCGAAGGGCGCAACCTGGTAACTGTGGGAGACTGCGGCGTTCCGGTATTCCGGTGTTTCATCCGCGGGAAGGTAGGCGCGAACGTAGGATACGACCGCCTTATCCGGCTGGATCACCACGCGCAAATGCCCGGATGAGCTCTGGATCACACCAGATTTGTAGCCGTATTCCTCGGCGCTCCGCGTGCAAACGGCGGGCATCACTCAGGCCTTGGCCTTGCGATCGTCGAGGCAATTGTCAAAGCACACGGCGGCGATGTGACGCTCGAAAGCGAATTAAACGTGCAGACAACATTCACCGTCCGGCTCCCGGCCTGGGGAAGCAGACCCGATTAAACGGGATTCTTGCCGCAGCAGGCTTTGAATTTGCGGCCGCTCCCGCAAGGGCAGGGGTCATTGCGCCCGACTTGCACGGGCTGCTCCCGCATTTGTGAATTGAGAATCCCCTCGATCGTCGGCTCCGGTGTGCGCGGCAGCGCCGCGGTGTTGGACTGCCTCGACTCGGGCTGCTGCGAGGTCGTGTGCGAGACACCGCCCGCCTCATCCGGCGCTTCGAGAAACTGTGGCAGATTCGAGAGAAACTTCTCAAACGCCATCAGATTCGAAGTCGAACGGAACAGATTATGCAGGATCTCCGCTTTGATGTTCCCCATCAGCTCGGTGAACATTTCGTACGCCTCGGTTTTAAATTCGATGAGCGGGTCCTTCTGGCCGTAAGCCCTGAGGTAAACACCCTCGCGAAGAGCGTCCATCCCGTACAAGTGCTCCTGCCACAGCCGGTCGATCGCATTCAAAAGAATGTAGCGTTCCATTTGCAGGATCGATTCGGGCTCCTCATGCTCGCATTTGAGTGCATAGGAACTTTTCACCTTTTGAATGAGAAACGCGCTGATTTCCTCGGCCGACGCGGTGTCGAACGGAGCGCTCTCAAGCGTGAGGCCCAGCGGACACGTCATGTTAATCCACGAAAGCAGCGCCTCTGCGTCGCGCTGGTCATCCGGAGGCAGGAAGCCAAGGACCTTTTCAGGGATGACTTCCTCAATAACCTCGTCCAGCATCGGCCGCGTTTCGTTGGTGGTGATCGCCTCGTTGCGCCATCCGTAGATGACTTCACGCTGTTTGTTCATCACATCGTCGAACTCAAGCGAGCGTTTGCGGACCATGTAATTCCGCTGTTCCACGCGCTTTTGCGCGGTTTCAACCGACTTGTTGAGCCACGGATGCTCGAGGGACTCACCCTCCTGCAAACCAAACCGCTCCATCATCCGCGTCATCCGGTCTGCGGCGGCGAAATTGCGCATCAAATCGTCCTCGAAAGACACGAAAAACCGCGAGAGACCCGGATCGCCCTGGCGTGCGCAGCGGCCGCGCAGCTGCCTGTCTATGCGGCGCGATTCGTGGCGTTCGGTGCCGATGACGTAAAGACCGCCAAGATCCCGCACACCCTCGCCGAGTTTGATGTCTGTGCCGCGGCCCGCCATGTTCGTGGAGATTGTCACAGCCCCGCGCTGGCCGGCGCGCGCGACGATTTCGGCCTCCTGCTGGTGATATTTCGCGTTCAGGACCGCGTGCGGTATCTTCTCGCGCTTGAGCATGCGTGAAAGCACCTCGCTCTGCTCAACGCTGACAGTTCCCACCAGCACGGGCTGCCCCTTGGTGTGGGCCTCGCGGATCTCGTTCACAACCGCGTTAAATTTTTCGCGCCGCGTCTTGTAAATGAGATCGTTCAAGTCTTTCCGGATGCACGGACGGTTGGTGGGAGTCACCGCTACATCCAGCTTGTAAACGTCATTGAATTCATTCGCCTCGGTTTCGGCGGTGCCGGTCATTCCGGCTAGTTTGCTGTAAAGGCGGAAATAATTCTGAATCGTGATGGTCGCCAGCGTCTGCGTTTCACGGTCGATCGTGACACCCTCCTTCGCTTCAACGGCGCCGTGCAACCCGTCGCTCCAGCGGCGGCCCGGCATTTTTCGGCCGGTGTACTCATCAACAATGACAACCTTGCCTTCCTCCACGACGTAGTTCACGTCCTTCTCGTAAATGCAGTACGCGCGGAGGAGCTGCGTGATGTTGTGGATGCGCTCGGACTGATGGTCCATGTGCTGCTGGCGCTTTTCCTTTTCCACGACCCGCTCCTGTGGCGTGAGCGACTTGTTTTGGTCAATCTCCGCGAATTGCGTGATCAAATCAGGCAGCACAAAGGCGTCCGGATTATCCGGGCTCATGAAGTTGCGGCCCTTGTCCGTTAGATCGGTCTCGTGCGCCCGCTCGTCGATGGTGAAAAAGAGTTCCTCCTTGATCTCGAAGCGCTCCTCCTTGTTTGTGTCAGTCGCGAAGTAAAGTTCGGCCTTGTCGAGACAACGGCGTTTTTCCGCGTCTTCCAGCGCGCGCTGAAGACCCTTGTTGCGAGGCTGGCCCAGTTTGATTTTGTAGAGCAGCTTCCCGTATTCCTCGGGCTTCCCCTGCTTCCAAAGCTCCTCCGCATCCGATGCAAGGCGGTTGCAGAGCATTGCCTGCTTGCGCACCAGATCCTCGACCATCGGCTTGAAGCGGTCAAACTGGTGGGTGGAAACCGTTGCAGGACCCGAGATGATCAGCGGCGTGCGCGCCTCGTCGATAAGAATGGAATCCACCTCGTCCACGATCGCAAAAAAATGCCCGCGCTGAACCTGCTGTTCACGGGTGCTCGCCATCCCGTTGTCGCGCAAGTAATCGAATCCAAACTCCGAATTCATCCCGTAGGTGATGTCGGCCGCGTACTGCTCCCGCCGGGTATCAGAGGACTGGTCGTGCTGTAGCACTCCGGTGGTGAGGCCAAGAAACCCGTAGATTTGTCCCATCCACTCGGCATCGCGACGGGCGAGATAATCGTTGGTGGTCACCAGATGCGCCCCCCTTCCGCTGAGCGCGTTCAAGAACAACGGCAGCGTCGCGACCAGAGTTTTTCCCTCGCCCGTGGCCATTTCAGCGATGATTCCGCGATGCAGGCAGATTCCCCCGATTAACTGCACGTCGAAATGCACCATCGCCCACACCGCTTCCTGATCACAGGCGCTGAACCTGTGCCCGCGGTCCGTGAGGCGACGCGCAGCGTTTTTGACCGCGGCGAACGCCTCGGGAAGCAGTTCATCGAGCGCGCGGTTGCGGGCTTGAAAATCTTCAATCCCGCGGACGCGCGTTTTCCACTGGTCGACCTTTGCGCGGAGCTCGTCGTCGCTCAGGCGCTGGAATTCAATTTCGATCTGATTAATCCGGTCGACGGTCGGCTTCAGGCTCTTGAGCAGACGCGCGTTTTTCGAACCGATAACTTTTTTGAGCAGCCACTGGATCATGGGAAATTTTACGCTGAGGCGTGTACGGGTTGAGAGAGGAGGGAGTGGCTTAGGATAGAGCTGAAAAAGGTTCGTCGACGTGAAATCCCGGAGATCAAAGCAGGCCGGTTAATGGTGAGCTGATGTCCGATGCTAAGCTCCGTTTACTTGCTGCCCGGCTTGATCGCCGGCGTACCGGCCAGGTCCGGCGGGAGCTCGTTGGGATCGAATGTTTCCACATCGAGTTGCACGAGGCTGAAGAAAGGGCAGCCAAAGTCCGGGAGATTTCCGCCGCTGCGATCGACAATAGCCGCAATGCCTTCGACCACTCCGCCACGCGCACGGACGATTTCAAGGGTCTCCTGAACGCGGCCACCCCGGGTGACAACATCTTCCACGACTAGGAAGCGGTCGCCGGGTTTGATCTCAAACCCCCTGCGCAGGACCAGGCGGTTTTCCTCTTTCTCCGCAAAAATGTGCGGAAGCCCGAGGGCGCGCGCCACTTCGTGTCCGACGATCAGTCCTCCAAGCGCGGGCGAGATGACCCGCTGCGCGCCCAGAGGGCGTACTTTTTCCGCAAGCTGCGCGCAGACCTCCGCCGCGATCCGGGTGTGTTGCAGCAGCAGCGCGCACTGGAAAAACTGCCGGCTGTGCAGGCCCGAGCGGAGCAGGAAATGACCGTCGAGAAGCGCGCCGGTTTGCCGGAAAAGTTCTAAGGGCGTGGCCATGGCTGAAAAAGGGTTAGAGAGGGTTGAAGAGGAAGTCGGCGGTCTGGGTTGTTCAGGGGATTTGCTCAGCCACAGCGATCACTTCGATTTCAACCGAGGCTCCGCGCGGCAGGGCGGCAACTTGGACCGTCGAGCGGGCTGGGAAAGGGGCTTGAAAGTACCTTTGATACACGGCGTTCATCTCCGCGAACTTCGAGAGGTCCGTCATGAACACTGTTGCTTTCACAACATGTGCGTGGGTCATCCCGTTGGCTCGAAGCACGCCGCCGATGTTCTCGAGGACCCTCTCCGTCTGTTCCGAGACGCCGCCGGAGACCAGTTCTCCTGAAATCGGATCAAGCGGAATCTGGCCGGCACAGTACAGAGTGCTGCCGACGGCAATCGCCTGAGAATATGGACCCACCGCAGCGGGAGCCTCCGATGAGGCAACGACTTTTCGCATAGAGCCCACGACCTTAACATGCCGGTGCGGCGTGTAAAGGCCACCAAACAGGCCTAGCGGGCCAAATTTGCGGGCGGCGCAAGAGCCAAACGCCCGCGGGGCTTCGCGGGACGGCCAAAAAAGGACGCACCCCGCGGCGCTGCCTGCATCAACCGCGGTCGATGTTCCTACTGCACCTTGATTTCCCTGAGCATCTGCTCGTTGGTGGGGAATTTCTTCAAGAAAAACAGCAGCCGCTCGATCGCGTCCAACGGCCGGCACCCAGCCAGGCCGCGGCGCAGGAAATGAATCCGGTTGAGCAGGTCGGCTGGTACGAGCAGCTCCTCCCGCCGGGTACCGGACTGGAAGATCTCCACGGCAGGGTAAACCCTCTGTTCGGCAATCTTGCGGTCGAGAACCAGCTCCATGTTGCCCGTGCCCTTGAATTCTTGGAAAATCAGCTCGTCCATGCGGCTGCCGGTTTCCACCAGCGCGGTCGCGATGATGGTGAGGGAGCCGGCCTCCTCCGTGTTGCGGGCTGCGGCGAAAAGGCGCCGCGGAACTTCCAAAGCGCGGGCGTCCATCCCTCCGGACATCGTGCGCCCCCCGTTGGTCATCGCGTTGTTGAACGCCCGGCCGAGGCGCGTGATCGAGTCGAGCAGGACAAACACGTCTTTTCCAGCCTCTACAAGGCGTTTTGCGCGCTCGATCGCAAGCTCCGCAATGCGCGTGTGGCTGCGGACGTCCATGTCGTTCGAGCTGGCCATGATTTCCGCCGTCGGAACCGTGTGCCGGATCTCGGTCACTTCCTCGGGGCGCTCATCCACCAGAAGCATGATGAGATGAACATCGGGATGGTTTTTCACCACCGCGTCCGCGATGTGCTGCAAAAATGTTGTCTTCCCGGTACGCGGTGGCGCCACAATAAGGCCGCGCTGCCCCTTGCCGATCGGTGCGACGATGTCGAGAACCCGCGTTGTATAGCGCTCGGGGTTGGTCTCCATCCGGAGCGGCTCGTTCGGGTTGATGACCGTGAGCTCGTCAAAAGGAGGCTGGATGATCGACGCCTCAGGCGGATCGCCGTTCACGGTGCGGATCTCGTGCATCTGCTGCCCGCGCCCGCTGCGGCGGACGTCCCCTTGGATGAGCTGCCCGTCCCGCAGATTGAAACGGCGCACCATTTCGGGTGAAACAAAGATGTCGGAAGGGCTCTGGACGTAATTCCGCTTGGCGTCCCGCAGGAAGCCGAACCCCTTGCCGGAAACCTCGATGATCCCCTCGCCGGGAAACAACTCCTCGGGGGTCGGAGGCGGCAACGGCTGCGATGAGTGGCCGCCGTGCTCGTGGTCCTCGCGGCGCCCCCCTTGATGGCGGTCGTGCCGGTCCGGGCGTTCGTGACGATCGCCCCCCCGCTCGTGGCGATCTCCTCGATCCCCACGGTTGCCCCGGTCCTTACGTCCGCGGCGCCTGTCGTTGCGGTCATGCCGATCATTGCGATCCCGCCCTTGAGGACGGTTTCCCTGCGTGCGGTCGCCGTGGTCTTGGCGCGGCGCGTCTCCGCCGCCTTCACTCTGGCCCTGCCCCTGGCTGGGTGCCGGCGTCACAATCGCTGCACCAGCTGCTTGGGGGCCGGAACCGTGCCTGTTCTCAAATGCAGCCGCCCGGATTTGCGCAGCTTGCTGGGCATCCGGAGCGACGGCCAAAGGCGCCGTTTTGCCTTCCTGCTCCATCTGCTTCGCGACGTGCAGCGGAACGTACACAGGGTATGGCTTGCGCTGAGCGTCGCTCGCGGATGATTCGTCCGAGGCACGCTGCACAGCGGGCGCGGAAGATGGCGTGAACGAATCGTGCTCGTGTTTTACCGGGCCGGAAACCGACCCGGAGTGGTCCGGCGCGTCAATGGTGGGTGCATCATGCGAAACACCCGCTTTTTTGCGGGTTTTACGCACCTTTGGCACGCCCTCGGAGTTGGATGCACCCTCAGAGCCACCGGACTCCACGCTGTCTGAATCCACCTGAGCCTTGGGTTTGCGCGTTCGTTTGGCCAACTTTACTGGTGCGGTTGAACCTTCGGAAGTGCCTGAAGAAATCCTCTCCGCATCACCCGCAGACCCGGTGCGACCTCCTGCGTCGTTCACCGTTTCCAAGGCCGCATCTGAAGTTTTACGGGGTCGCTTGGCTGAGGATTTCGCCACGGTCTTCGGCGAGCGTTTCGAGGGTTTTTCAACGGTGGATTCAGACATGGCTAAAGAAAATGGATATGGGAAGGAGCGCCGAGGCAGCTCTGCCGGGGAAGTACGTGGTGAGGAAGCGAGGGGCTTTCGGCGGCGTTTGTAAGCCGGAAGCCTGAACTTGTTCGGTTGTTAAACTGATTTGAATGCTTGAAGACCGGCTATCCCTTAGGCTTTTGCCACCTGAAGGGACTGGCAAGAACCGCGGGACAGGGCGGGACAGGAAGGGCATGCGCACGAGATGCGTCGGGGATCGAATGAGTCGAGGTTCGAAGCACACGCTTGATGCGCGTCGCTTGGAATGCACTTGGAGTGGAGTGGGATCCGCACAGGCTTGCGCTTCTGGCTTTCGTGGGCTGGGGCATCCTCTCGGGCCACCAAGCTCCAACCCGCCATGCGTTCTGCCTGTGGCGAAACACGTGTATGGTTGTTGTGTAAATCAAACCCCTGCCGGCAAAGTCATCTCATGCAAAAACCGCATCATTGCGGTGTTTCTCATCGAGAATGCCCTTGGCATCTTGACGTCAGCCGTGGGAACCGTCGTTCCAGCGAATATCCCACCTTGGGACCCCGAACGAACTGCAGCACATTCGCCAACAGCCGCCGCACAGTCAAACAAAAAGACGCGCGGCAGCGCTTTCACCCTCTCTCACCCTGTTGTCTCACCCGCTTTTCCCGGCAGGCGCGCCCGCGGATGGAACCGGTAATGCACCGACTTCAAGCGCTGCTGGTCCACATGCGTGTAAATCTGCGTCGTCGCGATGTCCGAGTGACCCAGCAACTCCTGAATAATCCGCAGGTCCGCACCGTTCCCGAGCAAATGCGTCGCAAACGAATGCCGCAGCAAATGCGGATACACATTCTCCTCTAGTCCCGCCGCCCGCGCAGTCTCCTTCACCAACTGCCAAATCCGATCAGGCGTCAGCGCCTTGCCGCGCACCGAGAGAAACAAATGGCTGCGGGTCCATTTCCGCACCAACTCCGGTCTCTCGCGGCTCAAATACAAATGCAGCGCGTCCGCCGCCTTCGACCCCACGGGAATCACACGCATCTTATCCCCCTTGCCCGTGACTCGGATGATGCGCGTCTCCAAATCCAAGTCCTCAATCCGCGCGCCGCACAACTCCGCGACCCGCACCCCGCAAGCGTAAAGCACCTCGAAAATCGCTCGGTTCCGCGCCGCAAGCGGACCATCAGCCGGAAGCGCCCCAAGCAGTTGCTCAACCTGCTGTTCGTTCAGCGTTTCGGGCAGGTATTGCTCAAGCCTCGGGAGCGGCAGCAGCTCGGCCGGATCCACCGAAATCTTTCCGCGCGCCTGCAGCCAGCGGAAGAATACTTTAATCGCCACCACCACCAGTTTGATGGAGGAAGTTGCGAACCCTAGTCGCTTCCGGTGGCCGAGAAAATCCGTGAGGTGATCCCGCTTGATCCCTGCGGTCGATGAAATACCGGGCACGGACGCAGCCCATTTTGAAAATGCCTCCAGCGAGAGGCGCGTCGACAATTGATAATGATCCGAAAGCCCGCGTTCGGTCGCAAGGTAGAGCAGAAACTCCTCGATGTCGGATTGCATCAGAATGGCGGCCGGCACTCAGCCGGTCCAAGTGCCGGCAAACGGACTCAAGTCCATGTTCAAGTTCATGTTTAACCTGCTTCAGCACCGAGGCGCCTCCCGCTCAGACGCTCGTACGCCTCGATGTATTTGGAGCTCGTGCCTTCGACGACGGACTCCGGCAACTCAGGGGCGGGCGGCGTTTTGTCCCAGCTCAAGGTCTCAAGATAATCGCGCACAAATTGTTTGTCGAAACTGGGCGGACTGATCCCGAGGCGATGCTCGGACTGCGGCCAAAAACGCGAGGAATCCGGCGTGAGGCACTCGTCGATGAGGATCACTTCGCCATTGAAAATCCCGAATTCAAACTTTGTGTCGGCGATGAGAATCCCGTGTGTTGCGGCGTACGCCCTGCCCTCCTCGTAGAGCCTGATTGCATAGTCGCGAACCGTGCGTGCAACATCTTCGCCCACGAGCGCGCAGCACTGTTCCCAGGAGATATTTTCATCATGCCCGGACGCAGCTTTTGTGGACGGCGTGAAAAGCGTCTCAGGCAGCGGCTGGGCTTGCTGCAGGCCGGCTGGAAGCCTGATGCCGCAAATACTCTGGGACGCCTCGTATTCCTTCCAACCGCCGCCCGCGAGATACCCGCGCACAACGCATTCCACAGGCAGCGGCTGCGCTTTTTTCACAAGCATCGAGCGGCCCCGCAGCTGCGCGTCGAACGGGCGCAGAACAGCCGGAAAATCCTCGCAGTGCACCGCAACAATTTGATTTGGGAGAAAAGTGAATTTTTCAAACCAGAAAGACGAAAGCCGCGTGAGCACCTCGCCCTTGCGCGGGATGGCGTTCGGGAGAATGCAGTCAAAGGCTGAAATCCGGTCGGTCGCCACGAGCAGCAGATGCTCCTCGAGCTCGAAAATCTCGCGCACCTTGCCCGAGGCAATCTTGCGCACTCCAGGCAGATCTAGGGAATGGATGAGCATAGGAAAGGAAATCAGAAAGGGTGTTCGCGAGAGTTTGAAAACGAGGTGTTGAGGCAGCGCGCCCGCGCAGCAAAAACCGGCTGCGGGCGCAAGGCGTCAGCTGATCGCCGACCGGATGGCGCCATGAACCAGCTCCCAAGAGATATCCTCGGCCTGCCGCCATGCGCCAGCGCGTTCGGGGAGGACAAAAAGGTTTTTACCGTTCCGGAATTTTTTATCCAGCTGCAGCGCCTTGAGCACCGCCTCAAAAAGCGCCCCGTGTCCGGGGTAGTCCAGCGGCAGGCCCGCGCGCTGAAGCAGCGCCTGCAAGCGCCCGCTAAAAGCCGCGGAACACACGCCCAGCTCCACCGCAATCCGCGCCGCGGCGACCATCCCGATGGAGATGGCCTCGCCGTGCGTGAGTTCGTAGTGCGCGCTCAACTCCAGTGCATGGCCGATGGTGTGCCCGAAATTCAGCACGTTCCGGATCCCGAGCTTGTCGAACTCGTCCTGCGCCACGACGGCAGCCTTCAGGCGCACGCACTGCGAGACAATGTCCACCATCACCCCTGCATCCAGCGCCAGCAGCCTTTCCAAGGCGCCCCCCTCCAGCTGCTCAAACAGCGCGGCCGAGCACACGGCCCCGTACTTGATTACCTCCGCCGCCCCCGAACGCAACTCCCTCGGGGTCAGGGATCGCAGCAGATCTAGGTCGCACAAAACCAGCCTCGGCTGTGAAAACGCCCCCATGATGTTCTTCACACCGCCAAAATTCACCGCCACTTTCCCGCCCACGCTCGAGTCCACCGCCGAGAGGAGGGTCGTGGGCACCTGCACGAACGGCACCCCCCTACGGTATACCGCGGCCGCAAACCCGCCCAGATCCCCAACCACCCCGCCCCCCAGAAGCACCATCAGGGGCGCGGCGCCGGCATCCGGGAAATGCTCCAGCAGCGCCGCACAGGTTTTCGAAAACTCCTCCCAGTTCTTACCCTCCTCAGTGGAGGGGATTTCATGACGGACGACTTTTTTAAATCCGGCGCACTCGAGGGACTCCGCGGCGCTCTGGCCGTACAGGGCGCCCACCTGGGGGTTGGTGAGCAAGAAGGCGTTGGTGTGTTGGATCTGGTGGGCCCTGAGGGTTTCCCCTAGGGAGACCAGGCAGCCGGCACCAATCAAAACGGGATACGCCCGTGCTCCGAGTTCCACATCGACACGCGTCAACATAGGGAAAGCTTTAACGCGGGGGCCGCAACTGGAAGCAAAAAAACTCGGGAATTTCCGCATCCGTTCTGCGGGGGAAAATCAGGCGGGCCGCCCTTAAATCTCCTGTACTGCCTGCACATCGGGCGCCGCCGGAGTGCGCCTGGAAGCCGGATTGTGAAAAAAGGTCGTTTTTGTGCGCATTTGCATTCTCCGACTTTACACACACCCGTTTTGCGTCGAAACTGCGTGAAAGGGAAGCGGCCTGCGGGCTCTGGGGGAAACCTCCGGGGCGCGCGGCAGGAAAGATCTCAATGAGAATAAACCAAAAGCCTACTTAGCCATGGGAACCGTTAAGACCTGCGAATTCGCTTCAGCACCAATCAACGCCAGCCTGCAGCCCGCGGACAAAATCCGGCTTCTGCGCGAAATGCTGCGCATCCGCCGCTTCGAGCAAGCGGCATTGAAAGCCTATCAAGGTGGAAAAATGGGCGGCTTCTTGCACCTGTACATCGGGCAGGAAAGCGTGGCAGTTGGCGCATGCTCTCTCATGGGCGCCAACGACCACGTCATCACCGCCTACCGCGACCACGGTCACGCGCTGGCTGTCGGGATGCAGATGAACGAGTGCATGGCGGAACTTTTCGGGAAGGCGACGGGTTGTTCCAAGGGCAAGGGCGGGTCGATGCACTTTTTTGCGCCGGACAAGAATTACTGGGGCGGGCATGGAATCGTAGGCGGCCAGACGCCGCTCGGTCTCGGCTTGGCTTATGGAATCACGTACAAGGGCCTCACAGGTGCGGCTATGTGCTTCATGGGGGATGGCGCGGTGAATCAAGGTTGTTTTTACGAAAGCCTGAACATGGCTTCTCTCTGGAACCTGCCCGTCGTGTACATCATCGAGAACAACGGTTACTCGATGGGCACGAGTCTGGCGCGCTCCAGCGCTTACGCCTCCTGCCTCGCAGAGCGCGCGGCGGGCTTCGGCATCGACTGGGACACAGGCAACGGAGAAGATCTTTACGAGGTTCGCGCACGCATTCACACCGCGTTGGAGCGCGCGCACAAGGAGTCGCGTCCGACGGTGCTTGAGATCGCCACTTATCGCTACTACGGCCACTCCGTTGCGGATGCAAAGCACAAGGTCTACCGGTCCGAGG
>JACCEC011894788.1_pt1 | contig 16374 bp, 12 predicted proteins | sample 7450121 | NCBI WGS metagenome assembly JACCEC01 (sample SAMN15323455, study PRJNA562643) | freshwater metagenome | isolation source: river surface water | place: USA:Blue River Watershed | collected 2017-08-18 | reverse complement strand
GATGTTCCGGTGCCCTTCGCCGCGCGCTTGATGGTATTTCCGAATCACAAGAAGGCCTGCGTATTCGCCCTGAGAGCCTGCGTTGGGCTGAAGCGACACTCCGGCAAAACCCGTCACTTCGCACAGCATGCGCTCAAGATCGGAAATCATTGCAAGGTACCCTTTGGCTTGCTCAGTCGGAGCAAACGGGTGGAGTCCCCCGAATTCGGGCCAACTGACGGGCACCATCTCGGCAGTTGCGTTCAGCTTCATCGTGCAAGACCCGAGAGGAATCATGCTCTGAGCCAATGACAAATCTCGGTTCTGAAGCTGAGTGATGTAGCGAAGAAGCTCAGTCTCAGACCGGTAGCGGTTAAACACCGGATGGGTCAGATAAGCGCTTTCACGCTGAAGCGTTGCCGGAAGTTTTTCTGCGCCTTGAGTGAGAAGCTTTTCAACCGAAACGCTCTTTGCTTTGGCTTCGCCACCAAAAACAGAAAGCAAAGTCGCAATATCTTCAGGACGCGTCGTCTCATCGAGCGCAATCGTAAAGGTCTTTGAATCCAAGACTCGAAGATTCAATCGCGCAGCTTTGGCGCGATCAAGAATCTCGGCCTGGGACTGCCCAATCAACTCAACTCGGACCGTATCAAAAATAGGAGCCGCTTCGACCTTGAAACCGAGAGCATTCAGCCCCGAACGCAGCGCCAGTGCCAAGCCCCTGACCTTTTCAGCGATCGCACGAAGGCCTTCAGGTCCGTGATAAACGGCGTAGAGACTTGCCATAATGGCCAAAAGCACTTGCGCCGTGCAGATGTTCGACGTCGCTTTATCGCGCCGAATGTGTTGTTCGCGAGTTTGTAGCGCCAAGCGAATCGCGGGCTTCCCATCGACATCTTTCGAAACACCCACGATCCGGCCTGGAATCTGCCGCTGGTGCTTCTTTTGCGTCGCAAGGAAAGCCGCGTGCGGACCGCCAAAGCCCATAGGAACGCCGAATCGCTGAGTCGATCCGACGACAATGTCAGCACCGAGCTCCCCAGGAGATTTCAGCAGCGTCAGCGCCAAAAGGTCAGCTGAAACCACCGACATGGCGCCCTGCTCGCGCGTCTTTCGAATCAAGGCTTCCAAATCAGGAATGCGACCATCGGTACCGGGGTATTGGAAAACTGCACCGACTAAAGAGGGATCGGCCGCGCTTGCCAGGAATTTTGCGTTCGATCCGCAAACCACTTCGACTCCCAGTGGTTCTGCTCGCGTGCGAACGACGGCGAGCGTCTGAGGATGACACTCTTCCGACACAAAGAAAGTGCGCCGCTCGGGATTTTGAGCTCCTACAATCGCGAGCGCCATATGAAGCGCTTCTGCTGCTGCCGTCGCTTCATCCAAAAGCGAAGCATTCGAGATTTCCATCCCGGTCAGCTCAGCCACCATGGTCTGGAAATTCAGAAGTGCTTCAAGGCGTCCTTGTGCAATTTCGGCCTGATAAGGCGTGTACTGCGTGTACCAGCGCGGATTCTCAAGAACGTTGCGCTGAATCACCGGCGGCACAAGGCAGTCGGAGTACCCCATCCCCAGGTAGGATTTGAAAACCTGGTTTTGCGAGGCCAAAGCGCGAAGCTCCGCCAACGCTTCCTGCTCCTCTTGCCCTTGCCCAAGAACGGCTTCGGCTAGCCCACCGCGAATCCGAATCCCTGAGGGAACGGTCTCTTGCATCAGCTGATCCAAATCCTTCACACCGAGTGAGTTCAGCATTTCCTGAACAGCGGCGGGACGGGGACCCAAGTGGCGGGAAGCAAACGCATTCGGAGCGATCATAGGCACCTCGGAAGTCTTCGTGATGGCAAGCTCTACGTGACCATCACATCTATCAAAGTCCCACCCCCATTTCCTTTTTTTTTACTTGACCCGATTTCCGCCCAGACCGTCTTGTGGCCCCTCGGACGACATGCCTATATTCCTCGGCTCGCCCTGGAGCCTATGCACGAGTACCCGCCCCACATGAAGAATTCCGCACCTTCCGGAAAACCCGGACAAAATTCCACGTCTTATGGGCGGCAGGGGCAGGCGCGTCCGGATCTGGCTCGAATCTTCAGCACAGCGATCGTATCGACCCGCACGGAAAGCGAGACCGATCATTGCCAAAAGCTAAGTGCTCTCATGGAAAGCCCCGCAGCAAAGGTGCTGCTTGAAGCCATTCAGCAGCTCGCGCGAAGCGAAGGCATCTCGGAGCTCGAGGCGGGCCAGGACCTCGTCCGAGTTTTTCGCGAAATCGATCAGGTTTGGGCCGACTACCTCTACCAAGAGGGCTTAGGCCGGGTCATGTCTTCAGGATGAAGTCCCAGCGAATTTGAATTTCGCCACGGGCATCCAAGATCCCTTGAGGCGGATTTGGAAACGGGCCCGCTTTTCGAAACGCCTCGACTGCAGCTTGGTCAAGGTCCCTAGATCCCGACTCCTCGATCACCTGCACGCGCACCACTTCACCTGCGCCATTCAAAGTGACTAGCGTCCGGGTCAAGTGATCGGTCTCGCTCGCAAGCTTTCTCCCCTTCCGATAAAGGCGCGTCAGCTGCTCTCGCAGGCTTCGATTCCAGGCCAAATCCAAGTTTTCCCGGATCCTTTGGAAGTAACCGTAAAAAACATACTCTCGGGTATTGAGCGCCGTGACTTCCGACTCCTTCAGCCCTTGAATGTATTCCGAGGCGGGTCCCCCAGGCATTTGCGCATCTTGGGCTCGCTCACGAAGGAGTTCTGCCTCACTCCCAGGTTGAGCTCGCGGCGGGCGCACCAGTCCTACCCCGAGTTTAGCAAAGTCCATGGCTTGAACCGCTTGAGGCTTTGAAGCCTGAGCCGTGGGGGCCTTTGAGCGCGCCTGCCCACCCGGGGTTTGAGTTTGCCCGCGGGCCACCGTTTCGCGGTCCACCACTTGATTTCGCTCTCCGAGAAACGACTTTTTAGCGGCCTCAGTCGATTCCCGCTCGGTGCGAGTCTGAACGATTCGGTTCCGCGCTTCGTCTTCGGCTTTACGAGCGCGAACCGGCTCCAACTCAATCCAAGTCGTCGGCGGACGCTGGACAGTTTCCACGCTCTGGCGCCCGAGCATCGCCAAAAGGACGAGCACAAACGCATGCAGAAGCGCCGATACTGCCGCTGGACTTCCTAGCCGAACCACTTCCACAGGGAGTTATATCCTCTCTGTAGAAAGATTCGGAACTATTCCATGTCTTCCTTAAGGAATTCGCTTTGGCTTTGAGCAGGCGCCTGCCCGACTCCTGGCCCACTTTGCGGCTCGGTGCCCTCAACAAAGGCCTCTTTGATCGAGCCAGCCAAGTTCGGAGACGCTAAATGCCCAGAAGTCGGGTCTATCGAAGCAAATACCACCCCAGGCGGCACCTGAAAGTCTTGATCCGGGTAAGATTTGACGACTTCTTTCATAAAAGAAAGCCAAATGGGCAATGCGGCTCGCGCGCCCGTTTCCCCAGGGCCGATAGTTCTTTGACTGTCAAAACCCACCCAAACCCCAGTGACTACCGACGGTGTGAACCCCATAAACCAGGCGTCTTGATAGTCGTTCGTCGTACCCGTTTTCCCGGCAGCCGCTCGTCCCAGGGTCTTCGCCTCATGCCCTGTTCCAAAAGTGACGACCTCTTTCATCAAGTGAGTCATCACATAAGCCTGACGCGGATCCATCAGCTGTTCCGGATCATCCTCAAGCGGATAGCGCTTCGTCTCAGTTCCAGCTTCCTGTGCAACAGCCGGAGCTTCGGGCGAATGCGTCGCGATGGGGCGGCCTTTGAACTGAGGCGTTCGCCCTTCTTCGAGCACTCGACCTTCTCGGTCCTCTACGCGCATCAAGAATACCGGATTCACTTGCCGCCCCAGGCGCGGAAACACCGAATAAGCACGGGTCATCTCGTAAAGAGAAATGGCACCACTTCCCAATGAAATCGAAAGATCCGAAGGAAGCTGCCCAGTCAGACCAAAGCGCCGTGCGAAATCGATCACATAGGGAACCTGAACGGATTGCACGATCTTGATCGTGGGAACGTTCCGCGATTTGATCAGAGCCTGACGGAACGTGGTGTCGCCGTAGAACTTCTCTTCAAAGTTCGTCGGCTTCCATTTTCCGTTTTCAGCATCTTCGTAAACAATCGGCGCATCCACGATGACCGATGCCGGGGTGAAACCCTTCTCAAGACCTGCAGCATAAATGAGCGGCTTAAATGCTGAGCCGGGTTGACGCTGAGCCTGCATCACACGGTTAAATTCAGAGCGAGAAAAATCATAGCCCCCTTCGAGAGCCAAGACCTGACCGCTTTGCACGTCGAGTGAGAAAATCGCCCCTTCCACCTGAGGCTCTTGCTCCAGGGCGAGAGTTGCGCCCGAAGCGGAAACTTTCACCGGGCGAACCCAAATGACGTCGCCCTTAGCAAAAACCTGAGACGGCGCTGAAGGCTCTCCACGAGTCGCAAGGCCAGTACCCTCGTCGCGAGTGCCTCGTGCCCACTTAAAACCTTCGAGCGGAAGCTCGGCGCGAGCGGCGCCGACGAGTACTCCTGCGACTTTCGCGCGATCGTCCAAGCTTGTAACGACGCCTTGATAGAGCTTTCCTTCCCCAAGAAGTAACGACTCGGAAGCAATGCCTGCCACTTTCATCGCGGCAGCGCCATCCAGTCGGCCGTCCGCCGTCAGGACCTCAAAACCCGTTCGCTCAAGGATGATCTTCGTACGCTGATCCTGAAGAAAAGCCGTAATCGCTTCCTCACCCTTCAGTCGCTGAAGGGGTCCACGGTAGCCAATGCGCTTGTCCACGGACCGCAGACCTTCGCGAAGCGCTTTACGGGCGGCAAGAGCGTGCTCGGGAGTCGTGGGGAGTGTAACCTTCAGGCCTTCTTCGTAAACGGCTTTCTCGCCGTATTTTTCGATCAGAAATCTCCGAACCAGCTCAACCAGATGTGCCGAATAGCGAGCGTTCACGTCTACATCGGCCTGAATCCGAAGAGGCGAAGCGGAACTTTCCTGCATTTGGGTCTGGGTGATGAACTTGTTTTCGTACATCCGCCGGATGACGTAGAGCTGTCGTTCTTTGGCGCGCTTGGGATTCAGGTGCGGACTGTATTTCCCAGGGGCTTGGGGCAGGCCCGCCAAAAGAGCGCACTCTCCGAGCGTGAGCTCTTCTACGGGTTTTCCAAAGTAGGTGCGCGCCGCCGCCTCAACTCCATAGGCCCCGTGACCCAGATAAATTTGATTCAGATAAAGATAAAGAATCTGCTCTTTACTGAGGTTCGCTTCGATTCTTCCCGCCAGGATCACTTCTTTGAACTTTCGAACAAAGCTTCGCTCAGGAGTCAGAAGCAGCGACTTCGCTACTTGCTGTGTGATCGTACTGCCTCCCTGAACCACATGACCAGCTTTGAAGTTTACGATTGTGGCACGAATGATGGACGCTGGATTGATCCCTTGGTGCTCGAAAAATTTATCGTCTTCAGCGGAAATAAACGCCTGCACCAGCTGAACGGGTAATTTCTCGTAAGGAACGAGATAACGTCGCTCTTTGTAGAACTCCCCCATCAAGCGTTCATCTTTGCCCGTGCCGCTCACCACGCGAGTGACGGTCAGGGGCTTGTAATCTTCCACCGTGATGATCCGAGGGAGAGTGGCAGAAAAATACCAATAGATGGCCCCACCAGCGACACCGACTGAGCCGGTACCTAAGATGCTCAAGGTGAAAATCAGCTTCGCAAAGCGACGCACCGTTTGCCGCAGGCGGTTTCCCTCGGGATCGGAAGATTGAAGCAAGGGAAGAGGTTCATTCATGGCATGCCCACCACACGTTTAATCCAGACCAATTGTTCCTTTACAGCGGCCTTCCCTGCAAAGAGGGCCTCGTTGCGCCGTTCAAAATCCCAAGGCCCCACCGAGTCGAGTCGTGGGCGCAACGTGATCTCGGGCTGCTGTCCCAACGCGCGCGCTTGGACTGCGATATCCGCAAAAAGAGGCCCTGCGACGGGGTCATTTTTCGGGATCGGCATGGATACATCGACGACCAGAATCGGAAGCTGAGGGTGCCAAGCGCGGGCCTCTTGAATCGGAAACGCACGCACTGAACCACTTGAACGAGTCAGCTCACCGTCATGTTCGCTTGCACTCATCCAGCCAGGAACTCCGATGGAAGCCCGAATGGCTCGCGAAATCCTGCCGGAATCGATCACCGACACTCTGCCGCTCTTTTTTTGCGCAAGCAGATGAAGCGGGACCCGAGTCTCTTTGAACTCCTTGGAACCGAGCGCCTTCTCCAAAGAGTCTTCTAACTCCCCACCTCGGTTTTCACCTGATCCAAACCCTGACAAGAGACCCTGCGGCCGAGAAAACGCCGAAGGCCGAAAGCGCATTAAAAGAAACTCAAACTCGTGAATACTTCGGGAAGCCGCGTAAACACCGCCGACCCAGGCGCCCATCTCGGTGCCAAACACACCCGCAATCGGGATCTTCTCTTGCTCGAGAGCTCGAAGCACTCCTGCGTGAGCATAGCCGCGAGCCAAGCCCGGACCGAGGATCACTACCAATGGGCGAACCTGAAACGGCTCGGGTCCATAAGAGTCAGCGGCCCCCGCACTTCCTTCCGGCGCCTTGGGGCCAAAAACTTCGGACGGCGTTTCCTTGCCGGATGCTTCGTCCTGGGCTCTTACTTTTGAACCCGCGCAACCCGATAGCGAAAGCACCGCGAACGCCACCACTACGGGAGGCGCCCAGCCTACAAGACGTTTCAAGATCGGAGCGGCGAGTTCAATGGCAATCATCTCTGAATCGGACGCCAATGGGCCAAATACTCCAAATTCCCATCAGTCCCCGTAATCGGAGATTCTATCAAGCCCAAGCGGGCCAATCCAAGCGATTCCGCGAATCGAGTCACACTCTCGACCGCTTCTCTCCGGGCCTCGTCCGAATTCACGATTCCCCCCTTCCCCACCCGTTCTCGCCCGACTTCAAATTGCGGCTTAATCAGGGTGATCCAGTCGGCAGGGGGCTCGGATACCGCCAAAACGGCAGGAAGAATTTTCGTGATCGAGATGAAGGAAACGTCCATCACCCCTAAGGACACCTTCTGCCCGAGCGCCGCTGGCTCAAGATGCCGAGCGTTCACTTTTTCTAGGACCACGACCCGAGGGTCTTGGCGAATCTTCCAAGCCAACTGGTTATGGCCCACGTCCAGAGCAAACACTCGAGTGGCGCCGCGCTCAAGAAGTACTTCGGTAAATCCGCCGGTCGAGGCCCCCACATCCAAAGCCGCCCGTCCTGCGGGATTCACTCCGAATGCGTCCAATGCGCCAATCAGCTTTAAAGCACCGCGGGAAACATAACCGTGATCCTCACCGCGCAAGCGAATCTGAGAGGCTTGCTCCTCACTCAGAGGCTCTCCCGCTTTCTGAACCGGACGGTCTCCCACTAAGACATTTCCAGCCAAGATGAGTGCTTGGGCGCGCTCGCGACTCGGAGCAAACCCGCGCTCCACTAACCAAAGATCAGCGCGCTTCTTCCCGCCGCTCAACGGGCCTCCCGCGCCGATCGAATCGCCCGAACGATCGCGTCCACGTCGGATCCTGCCCAAGCTTCCTGTTGAGCCACTGTGCCATGATCGATGAACCGGTCTGGGTAAGCGAGGATCTGAAAGCTTTCGCTTCTTTTTCCAAGGGCATCGAGAAGGGCTTCCCCGCAGCCCCCGCGCGCGACACCGTCTTCAACCCAAACGACAGGCACACCGGGTCGAGAGCGCAAGAACTCGAGAAGTTCCGCAGAAAATGGCTTGGCCTTCAAAACGGTGACCACAGCAACGTCGAAGCGCTCTTCGTCGGATAGCTGCCCGAAAGCCTTCAGCACACGCTTTTCAGCGGCCCCCAAGGCAATCGCGATCACCCGAAGTTCCGCGTTTCCTTTTGAGTTCCAGCGAAGCTCAAGCGCTCCTAGCTGCCCCGGAACCGAAGGCGCTACACCTCGCGGGTAACGAATGGCCGCAGGACCTTTGCGCTCTTTGTCCGCTAGGCAATGAGAGAGTTGCAAGGAAAGATCCTGAGCCGTCGAAGGACAATAGAGACTCATCCCTGGAATCATTCCCAGGTAAGCGAGATCAAAGTTGCCATGATGAGTCGGGCCATCCGCACCGACTAAACCTGCTCGGTCCACCGCAAGAACGACCGGCAACTCCTGCAAAGCCACGTCATGAATGACGGAGTCAACCGCACGCTGAAGAAAGGTGCTGTAGATCGAAACCACCGGCTTTAGGCCCTGGGCCGCAAGTCCACCTGCAAAAGTGACGGCGTGTGCTTCGGCAATTCCCGTATCGATGAACCGTTCGGGAAATTGTTTTCGGTAACCGACCAGGCCCGAACCTTCTGCCATGGCAGGAGTAATCGCGATGATTTTTTCATCCGCCTCTGCGAGTGAGCACAGCGTTTCACCGAAAACTTCACTGTAAGATTTCCCTGAAGCTCCGCCTGACGTGCCCACAGGAGAAACACCGTGGTAGTGCGCTGGCTGCTCTTCTGCGGGCGCGTAACCTTTTCCTTTTTGAGTCAGAACATGGAGAACCACTGGGCGCCCGCGAGGATTCGCGCGGATTCCCCGAAGCGTCCCAAGAAGCGTCTCCAGATCATGGCCATCGACAGGACCAACAAAATCACACCCCAGAAGCTCAAACCACTCGGGAGCTTCTCCGCGCCCTAAGAGTCCTGCAATTCCTCCGACATTGGGAGAAATCGACATCTGATTGTCGTTCAACACAATCAGCATGGGCGCTGTATCGAGCGTGTCGAGCTGATGAAGCGCCTCCAGCGCAAGCCCGGAAGAAAGCGCTCCGTCTCCGATCACCGCGATCGTCCAGTCCGATTGGGTTGCAGGAGAACGATGTTTTTCCCAAGCCAGTGCCAAGCCGAAAGAAAGAGAAGTACTGCTGTGACCTGCTCCTAAAACGTCGTGCGCACTTTCTTTGCGGCTCAGGAAACCTGACACACCCCCTGCTTGCCGAAGTGTATCGAATCGATCCGCACGACCTGTCAGAAGTTTGTGTGCGTAAGCTTGATGTCCAACGTCCCAAAGAATGGGTTCGCGCGGAGATTCAAAAACTGCGTGAAGCGAAATGGCGAGTTCAACCGCGCCTAAGCTCGCGCCTAAGTGCCCCCCATGAGTCAGGCAAACCGAAAGAATGCGCTGACGAATCTCGACGGCCACCTGAAGAAGCTCGTCGGTGCCCATCGTATGAAGATGCGCCGGCGACGGCGGCAAAGTTGAACTCACTTCGATTAGTTTCCGTTTTGCGTCAAAATTTGAACGCGCTGTTCTGCGTGCTGCAGAACCTCTTGGCATTGGCGAGTCAAGCGCACGCCCTCTTCAAAACCTTTCAGAGAATCCTCAAGGCTCAAGTCGCCCGATTCGAGCTTCTGAACGATTCCCTGCAGTTGAGCGAGCGCACTTTCAAAATCTAGAGCCGAACCAGTTGAGTCACCTACCGACATGCCGCTCTTCTCGCACAAATCTGGCCTCAAGGCCAAGGTGGAGAAGGTCGATGCGCACATGTGCCAACTAAAACGGTCAGGAATTGGTGGCTGATCTCCCTCTGCTTCTGCTTGTCAGGGGCAAAGGCACCCTCACGTCTGGGGTGCGAGGAAAAGCCCCTCCTCGATATCGTACTCCATCAAAGCCCAGTCGGATTCCCTGAGACTCTTCATTTGGGCAACTGGCCTTTGCCGGTTTCCTTGTCGAATCCTAACCCGATGAAATTTGCTCACGTCAGCGTCGATCTCACCTCGTCTCGCTCGAGCGAGCAGGCCGCTGTTTTCACCTTTCAATACCGCGATCCCGATCATCCCTACGGAATCCCGTATTCCTTTCAGGGCATTGAGTGGGAATGGTGGGCCGCTGATGGAACTCACTCAAACTCCCCGCTCGACCTATCCGCCGAGTGCTCGCAGATTGGCCGATCCCTGCAGCCCGGTCGGACGCTTAAAATCTCTCTTCCGGTTCATCTCTGGACCGAGCAATCCCCTTTGAAACTTCTCCGAATCCGGATCTGGGGCGGCCGAGGCTAAAAAGCGCGCGTTACTGCGCTAAAATCACGTTCACGACGCCTGGGGAAGAGTACACCCACTGAGTCCAAGCAGGTGATTTACCGCTCTCTGGAACCAACTTCAAAAGGTTCAACCCCTGAGGGACTTGCACGGCCAAAGCACGAGGGCTTTGCTGGTCCATGGCAATTCCCGGCTGCAGGCGGTCGAGTCGGTCTAGAGAATAAGTCTCGGGAACGAGCCCTTGACCCACTTGAACGGGATAGAGACTTGCCTTGAAACGGCTTTTTCCCGAAGTGCTCGACCAGCCGGGGAAAGCCGCCAAAACCATTCCGCTCTCGGCACTTACGCCGCCTTCCAGCTGCTTCACCCAAGTTTGAATCGAAGCCGATGAGAAGCGGAAGAGCGAAAGATTCTCGGTATTTTGAGTCACCTCGTAGCGGTGAACAAACTCGCTCCCCTGAGAAACCTCCAAGTGAAGCGGATACTGGCCCACGCGGCGCACGCCTTCCAACCGGAAGCGTCCCTGAGAGTCCGTCTGAACGCGCTTGGCCGATTGACCGACCAAGCTTACCCACGCGCCCGCCACCGCAGTGGGCTTCGCCTGAGCACCCTCAAACACCTGGCCTGCCAAAGTTTCGGTCCGAAGATCTCGAAGATCCAAGTACACAGCGGTTGCTTCCAAGGCCGGCACCGCGACTGCTTCACCTGAGTCCATTTGCAGAACAGCTGCACCCGGAGCGGCGTTCAAAACCATAAACCACCGAGTTCCATCAGGCCGACTCCAGTAGAGAGCCTCTTCGCTGCGACCCGAAAGGCGAACCCGCTTGCCCGAAGGAACCTTCCCGTAGACCAGAGCGCTCGACGGCATGACCGACAGGCCTTGGCCGCGAGCTAAAAGAAGAACTGAGTTCTTTGAGAGAACCGGCACCGTTGAAGCACGAACCCCTGCGGGAGCTTGAGCAACGACTGGCCAAGAATCTTGAGCTTCCACTTTTACCCAAGGCGCTTCCGGCCGCTGAGCAGACCCCTGATAAGTGAGGGTTCGAACCTGAACGTCTGCTTCACGGGTCTCGTCAAAAGCATCTACAGCCTTCACGCGAATACTCACAGCCGCTGCGCGCCGACTTTGCTTCTGCCGCCCAACTGAGTAGTCACCCAAATCCTCCGTCTTCGATCCGAAGGAAGCGAGCATCTCGGGCGTCCTCTGAGTACTCACGCTCGAGACAGCTCCCGTTAAGCCTAAAACTGCTTTCGGCTCGGATGACTGTGCGATGACATTCTTGACCTGAACTCCCTTCACCTGCGATCCGGCTCGTTCGGTCGCCGCAGCGACCTGAAGGGAAAGCTTCGAGGGCTGAGAATTTTGAATACTCAACTTCGATGGGAGCGGTGCTTTCACGCCGCCTTCCAATCGAGGAGCAGAGATCGAAGGCGAAGCCGCGCTTAGCACGACCTGATCGCTCGACGGTGCAGAAACTGTCGCCAGAGCCGCTGGAGCCCGAGTCGCTGAATCCACCGAAACGGGCTTCTCGACGCTTGAAAGCACGACAGGAGCCGGTGCGCTTTGGGTCGCTTTCTGTGCAGCTTGAGCGCGTTCGATCGCTTTTTGACGCAAAAACACTCGCTTTTGAATGTCAGCCTTCTTCGCAGACACCTGGCTCACGATTTCGGGACCGGAGGTGTTCGTTGAATACTCAGCCTGAGTAGTCAACGCCTCGGGCGCCACCTGAGCTAAAACCTGCGGAGCGGAATCGGACTCAAGAGGAGACTCCAGCGCAATCCGGAACTGAGAATGCCAACTCCGGTACAAGTCGAGCCATTGAGCTCGGCTCTGGTCCGATTCGGTGTCGAGCGTCTCAGACTCGGATGCGCGGTTCTTTGCCAAAGCAATTTTCGGCAATGCCGCCTGGGCCAAAGATTTGTGGGCGAGCTTTCGTGTGTTGACTGCTCGGCTTCGCTTCACGCGGGGTGACGAAGGGACCAGTGAAGGCAGCGCCTCGGGAGAAAGACTCGCAAGCGCTTGGCCCTCGGGCCAAACCGTGGGCGCTGAGCGCCAATTTAAACTTTCGGTCCAGGAGAACACTTCAGACGGCGCAACCACACCCGGGCCTGCGCCCAGTTGCTGCAAAGCCCAGGAGGCAGTCATCGCCACTGCAACAGCCGCGACAAGCGAAGCTGCGCAAACAGGCGCGACAAAACCACTCCAAATGGTACCGCTCCGATCCGTGGAGGACACACTTCTCCCTTCCCAGTCAGTTTACCTATCCCTATCGGCGCGCAACAGCGTCACCTGTAGGTAGGCAAATCAGGACTGGAAAGTTTTGCCAGCGAGTTGCTGCCGAATCAAGGCGCGCTGCAACTTCAGCTGATACTTCCGGAACTTCGTATCATCGAGTTCTGGATTCTGAAGCGCTGATTCGGCACGGGCCTGGGCACTTTTTGCCCGAACCAAGTCCACTTCGGCTTGAAGCTCCAGGGTCTCGGCCATCACAGCGATCTCGTCGCCGCGAACCTCGAAGAAGCCCGTCGAAATGGCTCCTTGATCTTGATCGCCCGAAGCCGCCTCGTACTGGAAGATCCCCGTCAAAAGGGTTCCCACCATGGCTGCGTGGCCGGGAAGAATTTGAATCATTCCTTCGCTGCCAGGCAAGGTCACCGATTTCACTTCGATGCCCTCGGCCACACGCCGCTCAGGAGACAGGATGGTCAGTTTCAGGGTCTCAGCCACAGGTCCTCCGGAGAAGGACCGGAGGGGCCACCAGGGGCCCTCTCCGGTCACATTCGCTCAGATTGTGCGATCTCTCGCGATTACTGAAGGGTCTTCGCCTTCGCGATCGCGTCTTCGATCGTGCCCACCAGGTAGAATGCCTGTTCGGGCAGTTCGTCATGCTTGCCGTCAGCAATTTCGTCAAAGGCGCGGATGGTGTCCTCGATCTTCACGAAAGCGCCCTTCAGGCCGGTGAACTGCTCGGCCACGAAGAACGGCTGCGACAAGAAGCGCTGAATTTTCCGGGCGCGAGACACGGTGATCTTGTCGTCTTCCGAAAGTTCATCCATGCCCAAGATCGCGATGATGTCTTGCAGGTCTTTGTAACGCTGCAGGACCGACTGCACCCGACGAGCCACGCGGTAGTGTTCCTCGCCCACGATTTGCGGATCGAGAACCCGCGAAGTCGAAGCCAAGGGATCCACGGCCGGATAGATGCCGAGTTCGGCGATCTGACGGCTCAGGTTGGTCGTAGCGTCCAAGTGAGCAAACGTCGTTGCCGGTGCCGGGTCGGTGTAGTCGTCGGCAGGCACGTAAATGGCCTGAATCGAGGTAATCGAACCTTTGTTGGTCGAGGTGATGCGCTCTTGAAGCTCGCCCATCTCGGTCGCCAAAGTCGGTTGATAACCCACGGCCGAAGGAATCCGGCCGAGGAGTGCCGACACTTCCGAACCTGCTTGGGTGAAGCGGAAGATGTTGTCGACGAACAACAGAACGTCTTGGTTCTCTTCATCGCGGAAGTATTCAGCGACGGTCAGCGCGGACAATGCCACGCGAGCACGAGCGCCTGGCGGCTCGTTCATCTGACCGTAGACCAGTGCGGTCTTGGTCAAAACGCCCGATTCCTTCATCTCCATCCACAAATCGTTTCCTTCACGAGTCCGCTCGCCCACGCCTGCGAACACCGAGAAGCCACCGTGTTGAGTGGCGATGTTGTTGATGAGTTCCATGATGAGAACGGTTTTGCCGACGCCTGCGCCGCCGAACAAACCGATCTTACCGCCCCGTGCGTAGGGTGCGAGCAAGTCCACCACTTTGATGCCGGTAAAGAAGGGTTGAATGGTGGTCGACTGGTCTTTGAAAGCAGGAGCTGCGCGGTGAATGGGGTAAGTCTTCTTCGCGCCAACCGGGCCTGCTTCATCCACAGGCTCTCCCACGACGTTCAAGATACGGCCTAGAGTCTCACGACCCACCGGCATCTGAATCTGATCGCCCGTGTCTTTCACCGGCTGACCGCGGACCAAACCGTCGGTGCTATCCATGGCGATGGTGCGAACGGTGTTCTCACCCAAGTGCTGAGCGACTTCCAGCACGAGGTTCCACTCTTGATCGCCAATCGCCGCGTTGCTGACTTTCAGCGCGTGCTTCACTTCCGGCAACTTGCCGTCGAATTCGACGTCGACGACCGGACCGATCACTTGCTTGATCCGACCGATATTTTGATTTCCAGCCGATGCTGACATTTGTTTCTCCTTGTAAACCTAATCCGAAACTCAACCGGCCTTTTGGGACTCGCTGCCAGCGATAATCTCGAGCAGCTCTTTGGTGATCCCGGCCTGACGTTGCTTGTTGTAGTCCAGCGTGAGCTGTCCAATCATCTCGCCTGCGTTCTTGGTCGCGTTCTCCATGGCGGACATTCGAGCGCCATGTTCCCCAGCTTGCGATTCCAGCAAAATGCGGAAAGCCTGCATCGGGAAATGCTTGGACAGCAGCTCTTTCAGCACTTCCGAGGCACTCGGACGAACGATGACCATGCCGTGTGCATCTTGCGAAGAATGCACCGAACCGCGTGCCGGCGGCGTCAGCGGCAAAAACGCTTCCACCACCGGGGTCTGAGTCAGTGCGTTCTTGAATTCGTTGAACACGAACTTCACTTCACTGTAGCGACCCGAAGTGTATTCCTCGATCAGTGCCTCAGAGAGCTTCCGAGCTTTCGCGAAATTCACTTTCCCGCCGAGCTCCTGATAGTAGGGCCCGTTGGCGAGGCGGCGATTGCGGAAAAACTCATAGCCCTTTTTGCCCACGAAGGCGATGTCGATCGCGTCGTACTCGCGCTTGTGGTCTCGCACCCAGCGCTGAGTGGCCTTCATCACGTTGGCATTGAAGCCACCGCAAAGTCCGCGATCCGAGGTCACGAGAACAAGCAAAAGCTTGTTGGCGCCGTGAAGGGGCTCAGAGCCTTCCACTCGGACCAAGGGAGAGTCGATCACGACTCCGTCCATCGTCGCGAAAGTCTGAAGCATGGCTCCCAACCGCTTCGCATACGGCTTCTGGTTGTTGATCGCGTCCTGGGCACGGCGCAGGTAAGCCGCCGAAACCATCTTCATGGCTTTCGTGGTCTGCTGCGTGTTTTTCGTGCTCTGGATCCGCTTTTTGAGATCCTTGATGCTTGCCACAGCTACCTCCGATCAGCCCGTGAAGACCGAGTCGAATTCCTTGAGTGCCTTCTCGAGAACCGGCTTTGCTTCGTCGAGCTTGCCAGTGGTCAGGATGCTCTTGGAGACTTCGGGGTGCTTCTTGTCGAGGTACTCGAGGAACTGCACTTCGAAATCCTTCAAGCGATTGACCGGGTATTTGTCCAGGTAACCGTTGGTTGCAGCGTAGATGATGATGACTTGCTTCTCGACGCCCGCAGGAGCGTACTGAGCTTGTTTCAAGATCTCCACCAAGCGCTGACCGCGGGCCAACTGCTTCTGGGTTGCCGGATCGAGGTCCGAGCCGAACTGAGCAAAGGCGGCTTTTTCGCGGAACTGAGCAAGCTCCAAACGGAGCGTGCCTGCGACCGAACGCATTGCTTTGATTTGAGCCGAACCGCCCACGCGCGACACCGAGATACCGACGTTCACGGCCGGACGAACGCCCGAGTGGAACAAATCGGTCTCGAGGAAGATCTGACCGTCGGTGATCGAAATCACGTTGGTCGGAATGTAGGCCGACACGTCGCTGGCCTGCGTCTCGATGATCGGAAGCGCGGTCAACGAACCACCGCCCAGTTTGTCCGAAAGCTTAGCAGCGCGCTCGAGCAAGCGGCTGTGGAGATAGAAAACGTCGCCGGGATAAGCTTCGCGGCCCGGAGGACGACGAAGGAGCAACGAAAGCTGGCGGTAAGCCTGAGCTTGCTTGGTCAAGTCATCGTACACAATCAAGGCATGCTTGCCGTTGTCGCGGAACCACTCACCCATGGTCACGCCGGTATATGCGGCCAAGAACTGCATCGGAGCCGACTCTGCGGCCGTTGCCGAGACAACGATCGTGTGATCGAGCGCGCCGTGCTGGCGAAGCTTGTCCACCACCTGAGCAACGGTCGACTGCTTCTGGCCGATAGCGACGTAAATGCAGTAAACGCCTTTGCCCTTTTGGTTGATGATGGTGTCGATCGCCAAAGCGGTCTTGCCGGTCTGACGGTCACCGATGATCAATTCGCGCTGACCGCGGCCGATCGGGATCATGGCGTCCACGGCTTTGTAGCCCGTCTGGAGAGGCTCTTTCACCGATTGACGGCCCACGATGCCGGGAGCCTTCACTTCCACACGGCGGTACTCGGACGACTTCAAATCGCCTTTT
>JACCEC011025817.1_pt1 | contig 16378 bp, 11 predicted proteins | sample 7450121 | NCBI WGS metagenome assembly JACCEC01 (sample SAMN15323455, study PRJNA562643) | freshwater metagenome | isolation source: river surface water | place: USA:Blue River Watershed | collected 2017-08-18 | reverse complement strand
ATTTTTTCAAGAAATTGTTAATGAATTAATGTTGCTCAGACGTAACAAGTTGCCCTTTTTTCAGAGGGGGTTAAGGGCTATGTCCTTGATTTTATCAACCTTTTAACGGGGTTGTCACCCCGTCAGGATACTGGCTCTACAACAAATCTTACCCTTATTTAAAGAATATAAAGTTATCGTCAATATAGACGGAACTGGTTTAAGGGGAGAATCGCCAGATCAATCTTCAATGCGATTATAAACTTCTATATCTTTAGCATACTTAGCTCTAACTAATTCCCTAAGTTCTGGAGTGTACAATTGTTCAACAGAAGGGAGAAAATTAGCTTGGCGAAATTGGAAAGGATAAACCAAATCATAGCGTTCGTTGGGTGGGTCTAGGCTTTGTTGCTCTTTTGATAGAGATAAGCTCGGATTTTTAGTCGATCTATTGATAGGATAACCTAATCTAGCCTCCAACTCATCAAATAGCTTGTTAATGTTTTCAAGTTTAAATAGTTCAAAGTGATAATTGCCTAAAAATAAGTATTGGGGTCTCCAATGAATATCTAAGACTTGTTCATCCATGAAATAAAGGTATTCTATAAACTGCTGAAACGTGATTGACTTCTCATAATCAGGTCTAATAAACCCACCTCGCTCATAAACCGTTGCTATCACATCTCGACAAAAAGGCCATTCCAAAGGATCTGTAATAAACTTATTCACATAAGCACTAGCCAATCTTGTAAAGGGATCTCTGATAATACAAAACTTAAAGTATATACTATCAGTCAAAAAATCAGAAGCCTTATCATAACTGTATTCACTTAATGTCATACCTGTCTGATAAGTATTCAGGTAATTGTGAATATTGATATGCAGCTTTTCATCATCAGGTAACTTTTCGGCTTCTACCAGAATATGTTTAAGCGCGGTATTGGCATTTTTAGGAATGGGACAGTAAACAATTCCATAACTCGGGCTAACAACATAGTCACACTCTGGCCAGTCTAAACGTCGTTTACTCAGGACATGAATGGTTCCCTGATTATCCAATAAATAAGCTCCTATAATAGTAACCCGATGATCATCCTTCATGCAATCGGTAAAACAAGTTGTAACTTGGCCACAATCGTCAAAGAATTTTAAAATACCTTCCTGTATATCCCAAGTAGATTCATTAGGGTGTACTGAACCTTCGATTTTACCATTGGGTAGAAGCTTTAACACCGAAATAAAAGAACCATCAATCCGCCCAAAGTTCCAAGTTGTGTTAAGTAGTTCTGGCAAAGAGAGTCGCTGTAAAATTTCCATAATTACCCTATGAACTCAATAAATAACATAAATTAAATAAGAAAATTATTGTCAACCTAATAATCATGAACTATGAGCAGAAACTTGGCTTCAATCTCATGACAGCCTGATAATAATTCTGGGGTGGCTTTGAGTTTTTTTTAAGTAGTAGAAGCTTTGGCTAACCCCATCTTAGCTTCTTCTAAATTAGGACTGACTTGTAAGGCATATTGAAAACAAGAAATAGCCTCACTAAGTTTATCATAAGTCAGTAATTGGTTCCCTAACTTAACAAATTCGTCAATTTGATCCGCTAACCGTACATCCAGACGGAACGCCTGATATAGACAGGAAACGGCCTCTTTAGGACGTTCCATTGCCTGCCAAACTTGATAGAGATGCCAATAGACTAGAGCAAAGTGGGGTTGAAGGCTCAGGGCGGCAATATAATTTTCTAAAGCTTGCTTCCAGCGTCCTTGTTTGCTTAGGATAGTTCCCAGACAGGCATAAATTTCTGCCCAGTCTCCCCGTAATTCTTTGGCTTTAGAATAAAATTGGAAAGCTGCTTCTAAGTTCCCTTGTTGCTGCATGACATCCCCTAAGTTTTTGTAAATATGGGCATCAGGACGAATTCGCAACGCATTTTTGCTATGGTACAGGGATGTTTCTAAATCATTCTGGATGTAGTAAAATGCACCCAGGCGAGTATGAGCTTCCCAATCTTCGGGATTTAAACTTAAGACTTGTTCGTAATGTTTGATTAAGTGTTCTATTTGCTTCGATACTAGAGTAGAGTTACTGACAAAATTACTTTGTTTAACCCGCTCAACTTTTTGCTTTTTCAAGGCTAATTCAGGCAAATAGTAACAGTTTAACCCTTCTTCTAATTGAGCGATCGCAGCATCTAAATCCCCATACCCTAACATTCGATCAGCAATCCAGTTCGCATAATAAGCGTGCTGTTTTAAAGCCTGACGAGTAATCTCTTCTCCTTCTTGAGGAGGGAGATGCTCATATTGATTTCTAATATATTGATGTCCATCTCGAATATTGGCACCTGTCTTTTTAAGCTTAGACGTATCAGATGCGGTATGTTCTCGATAACAAGCTAATACTTTCGGTTCACACCACACTTGGTAATATCGTCCGGCTCGGTTCCACATATCCCAATCGGCACTATGGGGATACTTGGGATTAAAGGCTCCGACCCGTTCATAAACGTCCCGCTTTACCACAATAGAAGGGGTCATAATCCGATTAATTACCGCTTGATTATGCAGGAAATGAACGTTAATCCCTGGAGTGGGTCGGTGCTGAAATGAGATCGCTGTCCATTTCCCATATTCATCCACATAGGCGTTGCGGCAATAGGCGGCACCAATTTCAGGGGAAGACTCACAACCTGCCCGTAGAGCTTCATAAAAGCCTGGTAAAACATAATCATCCCCGTGCAGAACATGAACCCAATAGCCGATTGAACGGTGAACGCAGGTATTAAAGTTGGGAATGGCTCCCCCATTTTTCGGTTGTCGATAAAATTGAACCCGACCCTTACCAATTTCTCGAACCACCTTTTCGGGGTCATCTTTAGTCGAGCAATCATCAATGACCTCAATGTGCATTTCCTCTGGCCCAGGATCTTGTTGGAGAACACTTTTAAGGGTTTCCACGAGATAATCAGCACAGTTAAAGGTGGGAATCATTACTGACCAAAAGGGACGGCGGATTCCCGTTGGAACAGGTAGGACTTGAGGTGGGTAAAGGTCGGGAGTATTCATGATTTACCTAAGTTTTCAATGCACAGTATTTAATAATTGCGTAAACCAGCGCCAACAAAAAATCCATCCTTTAAAGAATCTGCAATTCCCTGGAAGATCCAACGTCCATAACGCCCAATTGGATAAATTCCATGTTTCTCTAAAGTTTGGATTGCCTGTTGCTTCCAAGTTGAACCAGGCCAAGACCAAGTATAAGCCACATCAACCCAAGTTGGATGGACAACTTCCGCGTCTTGAATAAATCCCCAATCCTTCAATTCCTGCACAACCATTTGGCTGTACTGTTCAATCTCAGCTTCCGTAGGTTTTTGGCTCCCAGGATAAGCACGCTCTACATAGATACTAACCCGATCTTCTTTCTCTCTGGAAGACAAAGGCAAGAAGCAAGCATCAACATGGCTATAAAATCCTACTCGATGAAAACCTGATTTTGTATTAAAGTTATACAGCCATTGATCATTAGGGCACTTGGAAGCTTTTGTCGCACCAATATTTAGAACCAATACAGAAGTATAAGGATCAGGTTCTGCACTGACTTCTAAACCTGCCATTTGTAGCATTTGATTGAGTGGCAAGGTTGTAATTAAAGTCTCATATCCGGCTCCCGAACCATCAGCAAATAACGCTTTTTTCTGAGCCACATCAATCTGTACAACTTTTTTCCCATAATGGATATCACACTGCGCTGCCATTTTCTGGGTTAAGACGTTTAACCCAGCTTTGGGATAAACAAAGGTTGTGTTGTATCCAACAGGGGGAGTTTTCTCAAAAGCTCCTTGAACGACTAACGGTAAACTAACAGGGGATTTATAGGCATCTTGGGGTGCAATTTTTGTCCATAAGCCTGCGGTATAGGCTTCATGAAAGGGCCCAAAAAATAAATCAGTCAGCGTTTTCCCAAAGTTATGCACTAACCAATCTGCCATCGTTCTCGGAGTTCCTTTAGAAGCCGAGGTAATTTCTGATAACGCTTTAGCCGCAATTTCTTTACCTAAATATCCTAAATGGTTTTGCAAGGCATAAGGCACATACAAATCCTGCTCATGAAAATAAACCGATGAGCGACGAGCATAAGATTGAATCGGAGTCAAATTATCAATAAATTTAAGAACCGTTGAATCTCCTCCGAAGATCCAATGACCTCCACCGTATTCAAAATGATACGCTTCTTGATCTTCGGGGCAGATATTTTGAGGTGTTTTCTCGCCCGGTTTAATATAGTAAGAGGCACAAATTCCACCTGGGTTTGTTTGCGCTTCGTAAATGGGATGTCCCGATGCTAAACCCACTGCTAATCCGGTTACTCCGGCTCCAAGGATCATCGTATCTGTAGTCACAAAGTTTACTCCTGCTTAGAGAATAGTATTTTGGCTGGACTGAAACTCTACCCCTCTTCTGTCACTTTCCGGTTTTTCCTATGATTAGTAATTTCCAAAGCCACGTTATAGTCAACAATCTGGGAGAGGGCGATCGCATTTTAGCCAATTTCGTGTTCTTCAGAATTTATACTCGTAAAAAAGGCGTGGTCGCTTGCTCTGTCTAGCTTCTAGGATTTAGAAAATGTAAGGTTATTCGGAGAGTGACAGAAGAGGGCTACTTACTGCTCATTATGAACTGGCATAAATCATATCAGCAGTTGGGAATATTTTTCCAAATAGAGTCAGTTTTTGGATGGGGCAGTGAAGACCTGGAATGATGAGAAGCTGAACTTTAACTTAAAGTTCAGTTCCTCGCTAATTGATTAGTATTCCATCAATGTTCTTTTAAAACATGAATCACAAAATCTGCCCTTAAAAATAGTCCTGTAACAACCCACTTTCCTTGCTGTTGAATAAAAGAATTAAAGCAAGAGGTGGGTTGTCCTTGTTCATTATAGAAGACTAATGAGGTTCTCTCAAGTTCCCATCGAGCCTCGTTTGAACTTGATATTCCCTCAATCCTTCCATCATCGAGGAGCCGAATTGTAGCAATTACTGAACCGTCAATTCGCCCAAAATCCCACATTTTTTCAGTTAATTCTTCTCTGGAAAGCTGATATTGTTTATAGAGGGGTTGAGGTAGGTTGATTGGATTCGTTTTGCCACTCGGAGTGGTTACAGAACTCATATTCGGGTATTGACTAGATAGTATCACTTGCAGTTCATCAAAAACTGAGTTCCAATCGCCGAATTGTTTCTGCTCAAACAAACGCATGGTAGGATAAGCAGAAGGGAATTGATTTTCTAACCACCAGTTCCACTGGGCATGAGTTGGGATTAGATTCCAAACCGGTTTTCCTAAAGCTCCTGCTAGATGAGCAATTGCTGAATTCGCTGTAATCACCAAGTCTAACTGTTGAATCAGAGCAGCTTTTTCAGCTAAGTCCCCTGTATAGTTTTGAGCGTTCCACCGAATAGAAGCAGATCTAATTTGTTCCTGTTCATCAACAGTCATTGCTTCAAGTGGATAGACTGTACCGCCAAAACCTGAGAATAACTTTATAAAATACTCTAATTGACAAGGGTGTTCGGGTTGAGATTCACTACTCCATGCAATACCGACTTTAATTCCAGGCTCTTCTGTTACTGGCAATAATTGATATCGACTTTCAGGGTCTGGATGTAAATAAGGAACAGTATTGACAACTTTTGTGGGTGTAATTAGATAAGGTAAGCTGGATAAAGGAATACGAACATCATAATCAGGAAAAGGTGATTCTTTAGCAATCACAGTATCTAAAAAGGGTTGATGTGAAAATAATCGAACTACCGGAGGTGGCGCGACTAAGATGACTTCACCGCCTTGTTCTTTGAGAAAAAGTAAATAGCGCATTAAGTAAATTACATGACTAATCTCATCTCCTGCCACGACTAAAATGCGTTTTCCTTCTAAATCAGAACCCTCCCATAAGGGATAGAGAATCGAATCTAAATCAACCGTAACTTGTTGGTCAAAATGAAGGCTTGTCCAAGCTAGATGCGGGTTAATTTCAAAAGCTTTTAAGTAATACATTGCTGCTTGATCAGCGTGACCTAGATCTGACAGCACATTTCCTAAAAGGTGATAAGCACTTTCAAAAGCTGGATTCAGTTGAATAACACTCTGATAACAATTAGCAGCATCTTCAAGTCTTTGTTGAGAAGCAAAAGCATAACCTAGATAGTAATGTGCTAGCCATGAATTTGAATTAAGATTAATCGATTTTTGCAGATAGTAAATTGCTTTTTCAATTTGCTCCTTGAGTTGACTTTGTTGAAGCAATAGCTCGCCTAAAAACTGATACGCCAAGGAAAAATTAGGGTTAAATTGGATGGCTGTTTTCAAACAAGCGATTGCTTCATCCAACCTTCCTTGTTTAGCTCTAATTTTACTAATGTAATAATAACTAGGTGCATGGTTAGGCTCAAATGAAATTACTTTATGAAAACAAATATAAGCCTCATCTAATTTTTCTTCTTCATGAAGCAAAAGCTTACCCAGCAAATAATAAATTTCCAGGGAATCAGGATTTTTATGAAGGGCTTTATGACCGATTAGAATTGCTATATCTATATTATTTTTCTTGACTTGAAGTTGAATGATTTGTTTCCAACAAACGATGTTTTTAGATTGATTTTCAATCGATTTTTTGCAATCATTAATGAGCCGATCAATATGTTTTATGCCTGGAATATTTTTGACCAGTAAACTCGATTTAGAAACAAAAGGGGTGTTATTTGGGGATGAGGAAACAAAGTTTAATGATTTTTGCTCTTGCTCAAAAAATTGTGATTTTTGAGAACCAAGCTCCTGAATTACCTCAAATATTGTGTTAATTCGATTAACAAACAGATGGTTGTTTAGAGCAAATAGGTGGCGTCGATCAATTCCTTCTAAGCCTTCCGCATCAAAACGATTAATGGCTTCTCGATAAGCTACTTTCAAACTCTCCAGATCATAACCTTGTAATCGAACTACAGGCAGCTGATCTTGAAGAGAGCGGGGAATTAATCGATCTAAATCTACAATATCTGGTGTAACAATTGGAATCTGACCACATAATAAAGCATCAAAAAAACGTTGGGATAGATCTTGCTTAATGGGAACACATAGAGACGTTTTATAAGAAGACCACTGTTCAAATTTTTGTTGTGGCATTAATCCAAAATACTCTTGTTCCCGTTCAGGTTCTATCAACTGAATATAATGTTCAGGAAATCCTTTGATAATCTGTTTTAAAAATTCGTTGCGTTTTTGAGAAAATATATAGTGTGTAAATCCTCCATAGAGGTTGTTTAAGCGGGCTCGATAACCATACTCTGCAAAAAACTGTTGAGCCTCACTTTTTGTCCATTGTGTGGTACACATGGGAATAGGCTCTTTCCAAAGAATGTTATTCTGACTGATTAAATGTCCTGTAGAAAAACCATGACCTGGAATACAAATATCTGATTCTTGTGCAACATCAATATCTCTAAAGATATGATGATGGTTATCCCAGAACCAAGAAACAATTAACCCTGAAAATCCTCGATTCCGCATTTGATGGATCATATCTACTTCATTCAGTTGGTGACAAAGTAAAATTAATAAATCCACTGAAGTTGGATCAATCAATTGTATATCACCACTAAAATTAATTGTATAATTGTTTTTAAAGGAGTTTCTAATTTCATTCTGTTGCTGATCAGAAAAAATTCGATTTAATCGTTTGGAGAGGATTAAGATGTTTTTTGATTTTGATTGAATAAATTTATTGCATTTCTTAATGACTTCTAGTTTCCTATGTATCTTCTGAAATGGGATGGAGGATTGCCCATCCATAACAACATCGAATCCCTCAAGCTCTGATTCGTGTTGAATCAGTGTAGACAAACGATTTTGAACTTGAACTAAGTCGGGTTCAATCCTTAATGCTTGCCGATAGCAAGAAATGGCTTCATCCAGATAACCTGTAGCTTGCCAAGCATCGCCCAAATGTTCATAAACAGCCGATGAATTAGTTGTCAGTTCCGCAGCTTTTTGATAACAAACTCTTGCTTCTTTCCATTGTCCAAGTCGGCTTAATGTAAATCCTAAATGATGATAAATATGAGGGGCTTGAGGATTTAACTCAACAGCTTGACGATAGGATTGAACGGCTGCCTCTAATTGCCCTACGGCAAATTCTTGTTGTCCTAACTGAAAATAATGTTCAGCTAATTCAGGATTGAATGGAACCTGATCCTGTGGCTTTTCTTCGGGTACCACAAAAGGTATTTCTTCCCTGACAATAGGTATTTCTTCCCTAACAATTTGAGGAACACTAAAGGATTGCTCTAAATTTCTACAAACCTCTTTTAACTTAGGTTCTAACTCAATCGCTTTTTGAAAGGCAAGTTGGGATTCAGCTTGTTTTCCTAGCTGTTCCAATACTTGACCCAAATTAAAATACGACCAAACTGCCAACGGCTTCAACTCAACTGCGGCCTGAAATGCTGTGATTGCTTCTTCCAAGTGCCCCAGTTTCCAGAGAACTTCTCCCAAATTATGATGCGATAGATAAAACTTGGGGTTCTGTGCGATCGCCTGTCGATAAGCAGCAACCGCTTCCTCTAAATGGCCATTCCGTGACAGTTGATTGGCCTCCTGAAAGTAGCTAACAGTCATAGTCTTGCCTATCGTTCGATCTAAAATTTGCCCCATCTAGTCTATCACTCCCAGCCTCCTTCATCACAATCCGACATTGATTTTCGGTTGGTAAGGGAACCGAGGCGGGTCATCTTCAGTCAACTGGTGAGTGAAACCCTGCACAACTTAATATTTTGACAGCTCTTGAAAATTGCCAGAAATTCAGATATTGTCTGAGCTTAACTCAAGAGATTCATTGATCTAATTATTAAACACTCAGTAAAACCCATGAAAGTAGTAATTTTAGCGGGGGGGATGGGAACTCGTCTCCGAGAAGAAACCGAATACCGCCCTAAACCTTTAGTTGAAGTTGGGGGACGTCCGATTATCTGGCATATTATGAAACTTTATGCCAATTATGGTTTCTTAGACTTTATCGTTTGTTTAGGGTATCGAGGCAATATGGTGAAGGAATATTTCCTCAACTATGAAGCCATGAACAATGACTTTACAATCTCTCTCGGTAATCCGAATCAAATTACTTATCTGAACAATCATGATGAGCGGGATTTCCAAGTCACCTTAGCCAATACGGGAATTGATACCCAGACAGGGGGACGGGTTAAAGCAATTGAACAATATATCCACGGGGATTACTTCCTGGTCACTTACGGAGACGGACTAGCAGATGTAGATATTGGGGAGTTGGTTGATTTTCATAAACAACATGGGAAACTGGCAACAGTAACAACGGTACAACCACCCTCCCGTTATGGAGTGCTGGATATTGATGAACGGGAAGCCAGAGTTTTAAGATTCGGGGAAAAGATTAAGGATAATAAGTGGGTTAGCGCGGGTTATTTTGTGTTTAACCGCGAAGTATTTGATTATTTAGAGCCAGGACATTGTATCCTAGAGCGAGAACCCCTAGAACGGTTAGTCGCCGAGGGGGAGTTGATGTGTTACAGACATGAAGGGTTTTTCTATTCAATGGATACCTTTAAAGAGTACACTGAACTCAATAAGATGTGGGATACTGGAAATCCTCCTTGGAAGGTATGGCAATGAGTGAATTTTGGCGCGATCGCTCTGTGTTTGTAACAGGTGGGACAGGATTATTAGGGAGTTGGTTAGTCGCGGAGTTAGTGAATCGAGGAGCGAGGGTAACTGCATTAATCCGAGATGGGGTTCCCCAGTCCCGATTGTATACAGAAAACTGGCACCATCAGATTAATATTGTTCGGGGTTGTATTGAAGATTTACCAACCCTAGAACGAGCCATTAATGAATATGAAGTGGATACAGTGTTTCACTTGGCGGCTCAAACTATTGTTGGGGTAGCCAACCGTGAACCCTTAGCCACGTTTGAAGCGAATATTAAAGGAACTTGGAACCTCTTAGAAGCTTGTCGCCGCGTGGGGGGTGTGAGCCGCATTGTTGTTGCTTCTAGTGACAAAGCGTATGGCGATCAAGAAATCTTGCCCTATAATGAAACCACTCCTTTGCAAGGGGAACATCCTTATGATGTATCCAAAAGTTGTGCAGATTTAATTTGTCGCACTTATTATGTTAGTTATGGATTGCCTGTTTGTATCACTCGCTGTGGTAATTTTTATGGCGGTGGAGACTTAAATTTTAACCGCATTGTACCGGATACCATTCGTTCTGCTTTACGCGATAAACCTGTTACCATCCGCAGTGATGGCAGTTATATTCGTGATTATTTTTATGTCAAAGATGGGGTGTTAGCTTATCTGCACTTAGCTGAACAGATGGAGAGAAAGGAGATTTGGGGGGAGGCGTTTAATTTTAGTAATGAATTGCAAATTACAGTGTTAGAATTGGTGCAAAGAATTCTAGCTTTGATGAATAAAGGTCATTTAGATCCTGTGGTCTTAAATCAAGCAAAAAATGAAATTAAGCATCAGTATCTATCGGCGGAAAAAGCGCGTCAGATGTTAAATTGGTATCCTAAGTATACGCTAGAAGAAGGTTTAGAAGAAACCATTAAATGGTATGAACATTTTTTAATGCAAGATAAAATCCCTGTATTGACTCGCTAATTTTAGGAATTGATTATGACTCAATCTCTACCCCGCCATGCTAGTGCCTCTGAGCAAGAACAAGATCTGAGAGAAAAAGTTTTTGCTGCGGTCAAAGACTACTATCAACATAAGTTTACTCACAAAACGTTTATTCCGGGTGAAACTTATATTCCAGCTTCGGGTAAAGTCTTTGATGAGCAAGAACTGGTGCATCTGGTTGATGCGTCGTTAGATTTTTGGTTAACCACAGGACGCTATGCTGCCGAATTTGAACAGCGTTTTGCAGAGTGGATGGGGGTTAAACATTGCTTGCTCGTTAACTCCGGTTCTTCTGCTAATTTAGTAGCCTTATCTGCGTTAACGTCACCCAAATTAGGAGATAAGCAACTCAAACCAGGGGATGAAGTAATTACAGTTGCCGCAGGATTTCCAACTACCGTTAACCCGATTTTTCAAAATCAGTTAGTCCCCGTATTTCTGGATGTGAAACTCCCTACTTATGATATTGATATCGATTATTTAGAGGAAGCTCTTTCACCCCGTACCCGTGCGATTATGATTGCCCATACCTTGGGAAATCCTTTTAATTTAGAAGCGGTCATGGCATTTGCCGAAAAACATGATTTGTGGTTAATTGAAGATAATTGTGATGCGGTAGGAAGTCTTTATCAAGGTAAGAAAACGGGAAGTTTTGGTCATTTAGCAACCGTTAGTTTTTATCCAGCACACCACATGACAATGGGTGAAGGGGGGGCTGTTTTGACCAATGATACACGCTTAAAGAAAATTGTTGAATCCTTTAGAGATTGGGGTCGAGATTGTTGGTGCCCTCCTGGTGTTGATAATACCTGTAATAAGCGCTTTGGGTGGCAGTTGGGAGATTTACCCTTTGGCTATGATCACAAATACACTTACTCCCATGTCGGTTATAACTTAAAAATGACCGATATGCAGGCTGCCGTTGGTGTCGCTCAACTGGATAAATTACCAGAATTTATAGTGAAACGCCGACAAAACTTTGATTTTCTGTATCAAGGGTTACAGGATTTACAAGATGTTCTAATTTTGCCAGAAGCAACTTCTGGTTCTGAACCTAGTTGGTTTGGATTTTTACTTTCACTGAAACAAAATTCATCCTTTACTCGTAATCAACTGGTACAATATCTTGAGGAAAAACGAATTGGCACTCGATTGTTATTTGGCGGAAATTTAATTAGACAACCAGCTTATCATGGTTTAACTTATCGAGTGGTGGGTGAGTTGAATCATACAGATAAAATCATGCAAAATGCTTTCTGGATCGGTTTATTTCCTGCTCTTAATGAGGAGATTTTAACCTATATCGTAGGTCAATTAAATCAGTTTTTTCGCAACACCAAGTAAAAATGGGAACCCGAATTATTAGAGAAGATTTAGAAACAATTATCGAATCTAACCTACCTTGGTCAGAGTTAGATGGTAAAGTGGTTTTAATTTCAGGAGCAAATGGTTTTCTGCCTGCTTATATGGTAGAAACTCTACTTTTTCTTAATGAAAAAAAAGCTGTTGCTGAAAAAATAAAAGTGATAGGTTTAGTTAGAAATAAAGATAAAGCTGTTTCTAGGTTTTCTCACCATCAGGCTCGCTCGGATTTCCAACTGATTGTTCAAGATGTTTGCCAGAGTGTTCATATTGATGAAAAAGTTGATTATATTGTACACGCTGCTAGTCAAGCTAGTCCTAAGTATTATGGTCAAGATCCAGTGGGAACATTATCAGCTAATGTCATTGGAACATCAAACCTACTAGAATTAGCGAAAACAAAAAATGCAGCAGGGTTTATGTATTTTAGTAGTAGTGAAGTATATGGACAAGTTGATGACTCCCAAATTCCTACAAAAGAAAGCGATTATGGTTATGTTGATCCTACTAATGTTAGATCATGCTACGCTGAAAGTAAAAGAATGGGTGAAACAATTTCTGTTTCCTGGTTTCACCAATATGGTATTCCCACGAAAATCGTTCGTCCATTTCATACTTATGGGCCTGGTATGACTTTGGATGATGGACGGGTTTATGCTGACTTCGTAGCAGATATTGTTCACGGTAGAGATATAATCATCAGCAGCGATGGGACTGCGACAAGGGCTTTTTGTTACTTAGCAGATGCGGTACAAGGATTTTTTACTGTTATGCTTAAAGGGGAGAATGGACAAGCCTATAATGTGGGCAATCCTGAATGCGAGATTAGTATTTGGGATCTAGCAAATAGGTTAGTTAATTTGTTTCCAGAAAAAGAACTAAAGGTGATTAAACAAAATGTGCAAAATCAGGGATATATCAGAAGTCGGGTTTCTCGAAATAGTCCCAATATTGATAAAATTAAATGCTTAGGATGGCAGCCTATAACATCTATTGAATCTGGATTTTGCAGAACAGTTAGGAGCTTTTTATGAACTTATTAGAAATGCAACTAAATTACGAATCTGGTTTACTTGAAAAACCGCAGTATATTGATGAGATGTACCAATTTCATCAAAGTCTATTTGACTATTCTCAATTATTAAGATCAACAGAAATCGCTAAAATTGAAATTGTAGATGATGGAGTTATTTTTACATCCAGAAATCGGGGAATAAAAATTTTTTGTGATCAAGCAGACAAAAGAACAGCCCCCTTTGAAATCCTGAATTTCAAGGTCTATGAAAAGATAGATTCTGAAATGATATTTCGCTTAATTGAGCCAGGATTTCATGTTTTTGATATTGGAGCGAATATCGGGTGGTATAGTTTGAATATTGCCAAAATTCATGCTCCTACAACAAAGGTTTGGTCATTTGAACCAATTCCTAAAACTTTTTCCAGTTTAATGAGGAATGTTGAAATTAACCAAGTACATAATATTCAAATCCATAACTTTGGCTTTTCCAATGAAGAAAAAGAACTGAAATTCTATGTTCAGCCAGAAGCGTCTGTCAGTGCATCGTCTGCTAATATCACAGAAAGCAATAATGTTATAGAAATAGTTTGCCATGTCAAGCGGCTAGATGATTTTATCAGAGAGACCGGCTTAAAAATCGATTTTATTAAATGTGATGTTGAAGGAGGAGAATTATTGGTTTACCAAGGTGGACTTGAATCGATTCAAAGGAATCGACCGATTATTTTTACAGAAATGCTGAGGAAATGGTCGGCCAAATTTAACTATCATCCTAATGAAATTATTAATCTTTTATCGGGAATAGGATATCGTTGCTTTACGACCAAAGGAAATTGCCTTGAAGAATTCTTCTTGATGGAAGATAAAACAGTAGAGACTAACTTTTTCTTCCTGCATTCTGAAAAACATTCGGAGCAAATCAAAGCATTAACTCATCATGAATAAAATAAATGCTAGAAGCTCTAGCTATGACGCAAATCCAGAATGCGGTTTCCCCTTAGATTCTTACATTTCTTATTTTGTTAAAGACTAATGTTACAACAAAACTTATGCAAGCACTTAGCCCATTCAATCCGTAGCCATACCTTGAAAATGGTGCATAAGGCAAATGCTTCTCATATCGGTAGTTGTCTGTCGATGGCGGATTTACTGACTGTTTTGTATGGTCAAATCTTAAAGATTGACTCAGCTAATCCCAATTTACCAGAGCGCGATCGCTTTATTCTCAGTAAAGGTCATGCTACAGCCATTTTATATGCGATTCTCGCAGAACGGGGATTTTTCCCTGTGGAATTGCTCGAAACTTATTGTCAAGATGGTTCGCTATTAACAGGTCATGTTAGTCATGAAGTCCCAGGAGTCGAAGTATCTACAGGTTCTCTAGGGCATGGTTTACCAATCGGTTGTGGTATGGCTTTAGCGGCTAAACGAGATGGTGAATCCCATCGTGTCTTTGTTATACTCAGTGACGGAGAACTTGATGAAGGTTCTAACTGGGAAGCCATCATGTTTGCAGGTCATCATCAGTTGGATAACTTAGTTGCCATTGTTGATTACAATAAGATTCAAAGTTTTGGTACGGTTAAAGAGGTTTTAGATTTAGAACCTTTAGCCGATAAATGGCGAGCTTTTAATTGGGCTGTGCGAGAAATTGATGGTCATAATTTAGAGGAAATTGCTGATTGTTTTAGCGAGGTTCCTTTTGAGGTGGGTAAGCCTAATGTTGTCATTGCCCATACGATTAAAGGTAAAGGCATTAGCTTTATGGAAAATCAATTAGCTTGGCATTATAAATCACCCAATGCTGAACAATTGTCACAAGCACTAACAGAACTGGAAATAAAATTATGAGAACTGCATTTGTCAAAACACTTTGTGAAGTGGCACAACAAGATAGCCGGATTTGGCTGTTATGTGGTGATTTAGGTTATTCTGTCTTAGAGGATTTCTCGACTAATTTTCCTGAACGTTTTGTTAATGTGGGTGTAGCTGAACAGAATATGACTGGCTTGGCTGCGGGTTTAGCACTGTCTGGAAAGGTTGTTTTTATCTATTCAATTGTTAATTTTCCAGTCATGCGTTGTTTTGAGCAAATCCGTAATGATGTTTGTTATCATAACCTCAATGTCAACATCGTAACAGTGGGAGGCGGTTTAACCTATGGTTCTCTCGGTTATACCCATCATGGCATGGAAGATTTAGCAGTGATGCGGGTATTACCCAATATGACTGTGATTGCTCCTGGTGATCCGGTTGAGGCGCGATTAGCAACAAAAGCGATGATTGCTCACAACGGCCCTTGTTATCTCCGCTTAGGTAAGGCAGGTGAGCCTCTAGTTCATGAAAAAGAACCAGTATTTCAAATCGGTAAAGCCATCGAGTTATGTTCTGGTGAGGATTTAACCCTGATTTCTACCGGCGGAATGTTACAGTTAGTGATGCAAGCTTCAGAAAAGTTAAGCAGCCAAGGCTATTCTGTCCAAGTTTTAAGTATGCCTACAGTTGCACCTCTGGATGAACAAGCTATTTTACAGGCGGCAGCAAAAACTGGAAAAATTATTTCCGTCGAAGAACATGGTATAGGTGGGTTAGGAAGTGCCGTAGCAGAAGTATTAGCACTGAAGGAAATACCTGTCAAATTTCGAGCTTTGAGATTACAGCGAGAAGCCGTGAAAGTAGCTGGAAGTCAGACTGTTTTACGCTCTCGTCTAGGGCTTTCTTTAGAAGGAATTGTTGAGGTTGCAATTAGCCTTTAGAATTTGAGGCATAGAAATAAATTGAAAAATTAAAGAAAAAATGGGGCCTGTAGCACGAACTAACCCCACCTATAACAATTTCTCCGAAAGTGACAGAAGAGGGATAACTCGAAAATTCAGTCGCGTTTTCTGAATTTTTTGACCGCTAATTTCTGGGAAGAGTATTTGTTTCAATAAAGGTTCAAACACTTGACAAAAATTGCGGAATCACGGCTTTAAGATTATTGAGATTACTGCCCAAAAGTGAGATTATTTATGATTTTCACAACTTCATCATGAATCCCTTTCCAATCAATATCGTAATTCAGAGTTGTATCATCAGCATACAAAATATATTCCTTTGGAAGGAATATAGGCGGTATTGTATTTTCACGATTTTCTCGATATTGATTTATAGCCCAAGTTTCATATAAAGCCTCACGGGGTGACAACCCCGTCAAAAACCCTAGCTGTAGGAGATGTAGCCAAATTGCGGTAAAAAAAGATGGGGTAGTATTCGTGAAAAAGCCCCATCAAGTCAAAATGATTCCTCAATTT
>JACCEC011053491.1_pt1 | contig 16395 bp, 13 predicted proteins | sample 7450121 | NCBI WGS metagenome assembly JACCEC01 (sample SAMN15323455, study PRJNA562643) | freshwater metagenome | isolation source: river surface water | place: USA:Blue River Watershed | collected 2017-08-18 | reverse complement strand
CAAACCGTCAGAATACTTATCTGAACAATACAAGAAGGGTGAACGTGATGAGCTTCTTGCACCGACTGTCTGCGCTACTCCAGAAGGAATTGGATGTGCCATCAAGGAGAACGACGCAGTCTTCTTCTTCAATTTCCGCGCTGATCGTGCGCGCATGCTCTCTGAGAAGATGCTGCAGATCCCCAAATCAAAAAATATCCTATTTGTAACACTCACCGAATACTGTGTAGATTTCACCTGCACAACAGCCTTCCCTCCCTTCAAGATTGAAACCTCTATTGGTCAGGAAGTTGCTGCGGCCGGACTTTCGCAGGCACGTATCGCTGAAACCGAGAAGTTCGCCCACGCCACCTATTTCTTGAATGGTGGTCGTGAAGCAAAGTTTGAGCGTGAGACAGATATACTCATTCCAAGCCGCAAAGACATCAAAACTCACGATGAGGCGCCAGAAATGCGTGCGGAAGCGATTGCTGACGCCATCATCGCTGAAACCCAAAAAGGAACAGACTTCATCTTTGCCAATTTCGCCAATCCTGACATGGTCGGCCATACCGCAAATGTCCCTGCAATCATCAAGGCTGTCGAAACCGTGGACACTCAACTCGCACGTGTCGTCGAAGCCATCGAGAAGGCGGGCGGCATTGCGCTCATCACCGCAGATCACGGCAATGCAGAAGTCAATATCGACCCTGTTACCGGAACAAAGCATACCGCGCATACGACCAACCCTGTTCCATTCATCCTCACAAGCCATGAATATACCGTGAAAGCTGGTGCGCTCTTCGATCTTGCACCGACTGTTCTTGATCTATTTGGCAAAGAAGCACCAAAAGCTATGGTAGGCAAGTCTCTCGTCTCGAAAAAATAGACTACTGCTTCCTCACAATAAGCGCACCTACATACCTAACAAAAAGTATTGATGCAGTAGCCAAGAATACACCGAGTGCCCAGCCCGCAATGACATCTGACGCCCAGTGAACATTGAGGACTATACGTGTAAGACCGATTGCAATAGCTGCAAGTGCACATGCAACAATAACAATCTCGCGATATACCCAGGAATGTATCTTGCGCGCCAAGAGATATGCAGCAATCGTGAAAAATGCCGCCGAAAGTCCTGCGTGACCGCTCGGAAAGCTCGGATCACCAATCATCGTGATAAGCGCATTATCAGGACGCGCACGCATGAAGAACTCTTTGATGAGACCGATAAAAAATCCTGTCGACCCGACCGCAAGAATCATGATGGCTGCTGAACGCCACCTCTTTCGAATGGCAAGAATTGCTCCTATAGCAAAACCGAGAACCACCATAACCATCGTACCGCCGATATTTGTAATCCAGAAGGCACCTGTTCGAACCCAGTAGTGCGCGTGATTGAGGGTGTCCATGAATCCATTCACCGCAACATCGAACAACGCCATCGATGAGGTTGGTGCCCATGCATCCTGTACTGTTTTTGCAAGCACATAAAGAGAGATGATATTGAGCAGAAGCATAAAGAGCTCATACTTCTTGAAAATGTGGAACCTCATATTTACGAATCGATACCCCCAGGCAATAATCAGACCCGCAACGATAGCGAACACAGCGAACTTTCCCACATATCCTGTGGCAACATGATATCCCGCACCAAATACATACCCCACAAGAACAGATATGACCGCCCAACTTATACCACCGATTATATTGAATACCCAGAATCTCCCGACAGGAGCGGGGCTCGCTCCCACAAGAAATGGCATGAGTGCGCGCGTCACTGGACTGAAGCGTCCAATAATCATCGCTTTTCCTGTATGTTTGTGCAGGAGCGCATTGGTCTTCTCGATATGCGCATCAGTAATAAAGAGGTAGGGTCTCACACGATCGATAAAGCCAAGACCATACCTACGTCCAATCTTGAAACCAATATAGTCTCCAATGATCGCCCCTGAAGCCGCAAGACCGAGCACCCACCAGATATTGAGCACCTCGATACGAGCAAGAAAGCCGCTGAATACTATGGCAACATGCCCAGGAATAAGCGCACCAAATACAGGTATGCCCTCGAGGGTTGTTGTAATGAAGAGGAAGGCATACCCCCCTTGAGAGACAATTGACTCTACATAGTCGGTAAAGGCCGAGAATATATGTATATACGACATTTCCAGCAATTATAGCATAGCAAGACTACGGGGGTACGCTTGCATCCCTAATAGATGTGCTACAATGGAAAACATCTAGGTTGATATTTATTCGTAATATATTATACAACGTTCTATGAGCACCGTAACTATCTATTCGACGCCGACCTGTGTGTATTGCAACATGGCCAAGAATTTCTTCAAGGCCAACAGTGTCGCGTACACCGAGCACAACGTCGCTTCAGACCTCGAGAAGCGCAAGGAGATGATCGACAAGACAGGTCAGATGGGAGTACCTGTTATCGACACAGGCAAGGAAATTATCGTCGGGTTTGATGAGGAAAGGATTAGGACAAGTTTGGGGATTAAGTAGGAAAAACTTCTGCTCGAAAAACACCCTCCGCGGGGTGTTTTTTGTTACTTCATGTATCCCATCTCTTTGACACGTGATAGTGATTTATTAAAAAAATAAATCCAATGATCATAATCCTTATTAATATTCCTTGATTCCCAATCAAAAAGTATCTCTTCACCCGTCGCCCATGCGAGTGTGAATTTTTCATGTTCCTCCAATTTTACATCAACTGTCTGACTAGTTTTCAATATAACAAGAAAGCATGTGGCATGAGCAACTCGATTTACGTTTCTCAAATTATTTCTATAGTGAGTAAAAGCTTCGGCTATCTTCTCAACATAAAGAAAATCAAAAAGACCTCCCTCTTCAGTAACCTCTCGAAGAACTCCTTCTTGTATATCCTCAGATGAATCAACTCCTCCAGAGAATAATCTAAATAAACCGTCTTTACCCTGTTTCCCGACAGCAAACTTTTGGGTTACTGGATCAAAAACTACTGCACAGCCACCGTCACGCCGCTCTTCATTTTCTCTTTTGATTCCAAATTCAGGAATAATTTCATTCATATGATTGGTGCGGGTAGCGAGAATCGAACTCGCGTCTCAACCTTGGGAAGGTCGCATTCTGCCACTAAACCATACCCGCGCGTCACTATCTTACCCTCAAAAACCGATGGCGTGCAACATCCTCCCCCACCACCCGAGCGTTGTAGTCGCTTGCGCCGAAGATGCAGCCTCCGCTGCAGCAGCTCGCTGGGATTGTTCTTTAGATTCATCCACTATAACCGCGACCGATTCTCCGTCTTTAATAGCGTGATACTTGGTGCGAATCTCATTTTCGAGACCACGCTCGGTAGACAGATACCCGACAGTCTCCGAGAGCTTGGTTTGGCGGTCACGAAGCTTGGCGAGTTCAGCTTGGGCCTGCTCAAGACGATCTGAACTTATCTGAGCTTTCTCAAAGATATTCCATCCGGCCTTGGCGAGAATAGCAAGAAGAACCGCCGCAACCACCAGTGCGATAGGAGAGGCGATGAAGCGCTTCCATAGTGAACGGTTGCCGTATTTCATGCTCTACAGTATACTAGATTCACTATGTTATTTCACCAGAATTCACAGAAAGCTTTGCGCGTCACTATGATTGTTGTCGGTATATTAGTTATCTTGAGCATGATCCTGCTCTACTTCCCAGCAGTCCGCTACTAAAAGTACGTTATTCGCCGGCCCTCATCATCTTCACGAAGACATCCTGAGGAATATTCACCGTACCGTGTTCCTTGAGGCGCTTCCTTCCCTCTTTCTGTTTCTCACGGAGCTTCATTTTGCGTGTAATGTCTCCTCCGGAAAGAGTTCCTGCCGCATCTTTTTTCTTGCCTGAAATAGATCTCGATGAAATGATGCGCCCAAGCGCTTTTGATTGGATCTTGTAGGTGAAAAGCTCGCGCGGCATGATTCCATGGAGCTTCTCGACAGTTGCCTCCGCCTCCTGCTCCGCTCTGCGGCGTGATACGACTCGTGTGAATGCGGGAACAGGCTCATCCGCAACAAGAACATCCATGCGGACCACATCTGCTACGCGGCTCTCGGTAATATCATAGGAGATTGACGCATATCCCGACGAAATACTTTTGACCTCATCGAAGAAATTTCGCATGAGCTCACGAAGGGGCATCTGCATAGTGAGCAGAGTTCGGTTATCTCCGAAATTCTCAGTACCCGTAACCTCAGCCTCGTGCTCATAGATAGACTTCATAATGCCGCTCAAGTATGCGGGCGGGGTGATAATCTTGAGGGTAACAATCGGCTCCTGGACCTCCTTGATGTCCTGCTCATCCGGGAAGAGTGATGGTGAATACACAGTGCTCTTCTTGCCATTCTTAAGTTCAACGGTATATGTGATGCTCGGCTGAGTAATGACAAGCTCGAGGTTGAATTCGCGGCGCAGACGTTCGGTCACGATCTCCATGTGGAGCATACCGAGGAATCCACAGCGATATCCTTTACCAAGCGTGCCCGATGCCTCTTCTTCATAGGTGAAAGATGAGTCTGAGAGACGCAGACGGCCAAGAGCCTGGCGAAGTAGTGAAAGATCATCTTGACTCTCAGGGTAAATAGATGCCCACACTACGGGACGAGGACTCTTGTATCCAGCGAGTGGCGGAAGAGTATCCTTGAGCGAGGCGATCGTATCACCAACCGAAGCAACACCAGGCTCCTTGATGCCCGTAACGATATATCCAATCTCTCCTGCGGAGAGTGACTCGCGAGGCGTGTTATCGGGCGCGAAGATGCCGATTTCTATCGGCTCAAATGCCTTGTCAGCTATCTTGAACTTGAGCTTCTCATGACGATGGACCACACCATTCATGACACGCGCATAGACGATAACTCCTGTGTGGTTCGAGTACTGAAAATCGAATATGAGTGAACGAAATTCGTTCGTAGCATCTGGTGAAGTCGGGGGCGGAACACGGCGAATCACCTCATTCAAGAGATGCTCTACACCTTCACCAGTCTTACCCGACACTTTGAGCACATCTTCAGGCATACAGTTGAGAAGCTGGCACACTTCTGCAATAACCTCATCGGTACGAGCAAGTGGAGAGTCTATCTTGCTCACCGTCGGAATGATTGTGAGGCCCGCTTCGCGCGCCATATTGAGTGTTGTGAGTGTTTGAGCCTGAACTCCTTGAGTTGCATCGACAAGGAGGATTGAGCCTTCAACAGCTTTGAGTGAACGAGAAACTTCGTATGAGAAATCAATGTGACCTGGGGTATCGATGAGGTTGAGGGCGTATTCGTGCCACTTCATCCTCACTGGCTGCATCTTAATCGTGATTCCCCTTTCGCGCTCCAATTCCATACTATCGAGCACTTGTTCCTGCATCTTCCTCTTCTCGATAGTACCAGTAATCTCAAGCAAACGATCGGCAAGCGTAGACTTACCGTGATCGATGTGTGCAATGATGGAAAAATTACGTATATGGGCCGGATTCATAGGTTTCTGCGTAGTAGAGCAAATATAGCAGAAAAGAGCTGATTTACCAATTCACGCGCCACCTCTGACCAGCTCAGGATGGCGCTTTTACTTTTGACTTTCGCCTTTTAACCTTTAACTTATTTAGATATGCTCCACTTCTGCCGGAGGAACTTTGGCCTTCCAGATCTTGCGATGGAGCGTGCGCCACACCTCGGCAAGCTCATTATTCTTGAGGAGCAAGAGTACGAGAATACCTACGGCGATGCCTACAATACCTGCGCAAAGGCCCTGCAAGAAGACTCCCCATACCTTAGTAAGCGGAAATATGACTGCGAATGGACGAAGGCTCAAAAATGCTGCATACCCCATGATAACGGAGGCAGAGAATGAGTGCAGGAGCGTAGAAAGCACTGGCTTGGAGAAGCCGGTGTATTTCTTTTCAAACATCCACCAATGAAGAATCGTGTTCAAAATCACACCGATGGAATATGCGAGTGCGAGGACTAGAGTGCTCGTACCAACCTGACCACTCACTTTGAGAAGATCTTCAAGGAAGAACCGGAATACTGGATATGCGAAGAACAGCTTAGTGAAAACATATCCGAGTACTACGATAACTGTCGCCGATATGACATTGATAAGCAATGGGCGTGTCGTTTTGCCTTCAGCATAGAATGCGCGAATGAAAAGTACAATGAGACTCTGCCCTATCACGGATATCATGAAGATGGCAAGCGATGCGGCAGTGAGCCTTGTATCGGCCCAATCGAAGTTACCTGCACCAAGAACAGTACGCACAATTTGAGCACGCAGGACGATGAAGAGCACCATTATCGGCGTCGACCAGAAGATGATGTGACGCGCTGCAGCGATCATTTTCTCGAGAAATTCACTCTGATTGCCAGACGCATACAGCTTCGACAGATCCGGAAACACAGCCGATGAGTAGCTCGCACCGATGATGGTTAGTGGCACAGACTGAAGATTGAACGAGAGACTAAAGACTGCAATAGATCCCTTGCTCATAAGCGACGCAAGTGCTGTCAAGAAAAATGTCGCCAGCTGGTTTGCAGACATAGTGACCGTACGAGGCAATGAGAGAAGTACAGCTTTCCTGATATGAACCCAATCAACCAAGCGAGTAAAGCGTGGCAGAAGACCACTCTCAAGCATGAATGGTATTTGGATTGCCATATGGAAGAACGCTCCAAGCGCAACTCCGAGTGCAAGCCCCGAGATACCGAACATTGGATAGAGCACGATTACACCGAAGATGATGCTCGCATTGTAGAAGAGTGGACTTGCGGCGTATACAAGAAAGCGGCGATGCATCTGTGTCAGGCTCGAATACAGGTTGGATAGGCCGAGGAGGAACGGAGACAACAACATGATACGTGCCGACATAACAAGATCAGGAAGTGATGGATCATCGGCGAATCCGGGCAAAAGAAATGGAACAAGCTTAGGAACCAAGAAGTATGCCACCACACTCGATACCGTCATGGCGCTGAAGAATACGGTGAAAATCGAGTCAGAAAACTTCTTGCCCTCCCCAGTGCCTTTCTCAAACCTATCGACGAAGAACGGAAGCAGTATCGACGCTGATACAAGCGAACCTATTGATACGAATATGAGATCAGGAATCCTGAACGCTGCATAGTATATATCAAGCGCATGATCAGCACCGAAGCTATACGCAAGAAGCTTGTCACGCACAAGGCCGATTATCTGCGACAAAAGCGCAAACCCTGCAAGAAGGTACGCCGCCTCATGCAGGCCACGAATTTCCCTCCCGATAACTGAAAACCACTTTTTGACCATGTCTAGCTACTAGTTTTCGCCTTTCTTCTCCTTTATCGGAAGTGTGGAACGCTTCTCAGGAGTCGGAGTGACAGGTGGCTGAGCATCTGCGAACGGAGATTTACCTGAAAGAAGATTGCCCAATATGAGCGCAACTTCCTGATTGTCTGGATTCGCTCGAGCAAGACTCTCAAACTGCGCAATCGCATTCTCCTTATCACCTATACGAGCGTATGAAAGACCCAAGAAATATTGAGCATTTGCATAATCAGGCTGCAACTTGACTGCATTTTCAAGTGATTTGGTTGCACCTTGATAATCCTTGTTTGTGTACTGCAAGAGACCAAGCTGGAAAAACAGTACCGGACTCTGAGGATTTATCTCTGTACCCACCTGAGCAGCAATGATTGCGTCTTTCAAATTACCCTGCGCTGCCGTGATCTGTGAGAGCAGGAATACAGCATCAAGATAATCATTCTTGACTTGAATTGCAGCACCAACACTCTTCAATGCATCATCGAGCTTGTTTTCTGACGCTTGAAGCTGAGCAAGATTGAGATACAAGGTTGGATTGAGTGGATTGAGCTTGATTGCGTTGACATAAGCACTTACGGCTCTATCGTATGCACCCGCCATCTTTATAGCTGATGCGAGCTCCATGACACGGGCCAAGGAGACATGGTTGTAATAATAGCCATCGTCATAAGCTATAGCTTGCTGTGCAAATCCAGCAGACGTGTTGATAACTGCATTGATCTCCTCTATAAGTGCCTGCGATGTTGTTCCTGTTGAAAGTGCATTTACCTGATTTATAAGCTGATTGGCACGTGCAATACCCGCTTCAACACGAGCGCGCAAGTAGCTATCAAGTGAATTGAGACGTTGAGCAGTCCTGAATGCAGTGTCTGCCGAAAGCGCATCTCCAGTATTGGTCAAATCCTTAACACCTGAACCAAAATATGCCAATGCAATACTATTCTTCACAGATACTGCTCCCCAAATTATCGCAATGGCAACTGCGGCAACAAGAGCTGTACTGAAGACTGACCTTGTGCGAGCACCTGCACGTGGCGAAATTGAATATACTGATGCAGCATTTGCATTAATAACCGATCCAGCAGCAATCGCAGTGAGAACGTAGGTGAAATAAAGCATTGCGTGTGATGGAACCGATATGAACGAAATGATCCACAGATACGTTGCTCCAAATACCGACGAAACAAGTGCAAATCGAGCATACGGATCTGAAGGAAGCTTCATCAGTGCACGAACAAACATAATCGTAAGGAAGATAAAGAATGCAATCCAAGCTATAAGGCCCACAATTCCCTGGGAAACAACGGATGTCGCAATGAGGCTAAATGCATAATTAAACTCCGCACTCCATGCGACAGTGCCATTGATATATGAAGGTCTGTAGGCAATATATGCCTTATTGAACTGATTTGGTCCAATACCAACCAATGGTCGATCCTTTATAGCTCCAGCTGCAACATCAAGACTCAGCTGCCATGGCAATGTGAGAGAAGTATATTCGATGTTCATACGATCGATCATGGGCCCAACAAGTGCAGTACCCTTCCAGAAGAAATACCCCGAAATGATCATGGCCACGAGTGGTATCCATGCGAGACTCTTCAGAAGAAGAGTGAATCCGCCACCTGAATATTTTTTAACGGTCATGTAAATTGCAACTATTGCAAAGACAACCGTCAATGCAGCCCATACCACAGAACTATTTATCAATAGTGCTACAACCATAGCAACTACAAGAAGTGCTGAGTAGATTGCTTTCATGCGACGCGAAAGCGGCAGCAACATGAGCGCTACAATAACAATGATACCCATAACCCCGGCGAAAGTGGCGAGATCAAACCAAGTCCCAACGACAGTGCTTGTCGAGGAAGAAAGAATACCGAGCATCGCGAATTCAGGTCCAAAAATGAGACGAAGTCCGTGAAATACTGATAAGCCCAAGAATGCCGCTATCATACCGACGTATAGCGTGGTAACACGTTCAATCCTTTCACGCACAGCAGCAAAGACCACGAGTGCAGCGACAAACAACAAAATAGAGAAGCTTGCGGTAGTCAACTCAAAACCTTGCCCGAAGAATGACTTCTCGGCATGTATACTCAGAGCTGATGAAAGTATGATCGAGGCGACCACGGCCACGCCCGACCAGAACACACCCTTTGTAGGGAGAGATACACCCCTTCTTTGATACGCCAAAACCCCATACAGAACAGCTGAAATGATGGTGCCAAGAGTGATGATCCCCGTCTTCACCGAATCAAGCGCAATATACGGAGTAGGAAGGAATGAGAGTGGCGCAAGAATAATCGTCGCAACAAGAACATAAAATGCCCACAACCCGAGTTTCCCCGAAGATTTGGGTGTCTCGCTATAATTATCTTGTGATGACTGATTCTGCTCGGTTATGTATTCCGTGGTAATTGACATAGTACGTGGGATTTATAGTAATAGCTTCTATTGTAGCAATAGTCCTGTGAATATCAAATGTGAATTTCTGATGTGAAAACGCCCCTGGTTTCCCAGGGGCGTAATCATTGTAGCTGTACCATAAGCCGAATTCTGTTTAAACAACCATTTATCTGGGACACACATCACTGCGTGCCTCGAGCGACTCTCTCCGCGAAGCCTTGCGACAAAGCAGAGCACGGTCTTGCACTGACGTAAGGGTTTTGCCGTTGCACCCTCATGTTGCCATGAGATTCACCCTCTTGCGAGGGGCCTCCGCCTTTCGGCTCGGGCGTCACTGTTCGCACCTCTGGGTATTACCCTGACAGGAATTACCTGCTACGCGCTGCATTATGAAAGCAATTGCTGATCCCACAATGCCAGTGTTCGGACTTTCCTCACCGAACCTTGCGGCTCGGCGCAGTTGTTTGGTACAGCTAAGTACTATTATATCATATTTGATGTTATTTGACAAGTGTTATTTTGTGTAGTAGATTTGGCCAAGAATCGTGTCGGTACAAAACACCATCGACCTATATTTTATGTACATTACTCCATCAACTCTGATGCTCGCCGGCTGTCTGCTGTCGATCGTTTCTGCAATCGTGTTACTTGGGTGCGCCCTGCTCCAGCGTCCCCATTCATTTCGCAGAAAATCTAGTTGCCTGAATACGAAACTGGTAATTATTACATTTACCACGCTACTGATTATTGGGGTCGTCATCGCATTCACAGCTTTGTGCTGTATCCCACCACCATCTGGCTCGTAAATGAAACTTACGCAAAGCCGTTCCCCTTTCGGAGAACGGCTTTTTTGCACCTTTTTACTTGTGCCTTGCTGCTTATAACTTTCTACACTATCTCACACACTCCCGATACACACGCCAACTCCTTCTTGAGATCAGTCTCGTTCTGCTTCTCATAAGTAGTGATCTTCGAGTAGTCGATATGCTCAAGTTTCTTTGATAGCTCTTTGTAGGTCTTCTCATCAATAGCTTCATATGGGGCAAGCTTATAGACCGTATTCTCACGGGGCAAGAACGAGAGTCCGCCAACCATATCCCAATTGCTGTAGACCCAGTTTGCGACAGCAATCCACTCATCATCTCCGACCGAAATCGTCACCGATGGATTGTGCTCCGTGTAATTTTCCTTGACCATTTTCCAATACTCGAGCTGCTCAATAGCCGAGAGATCGTCACGGAAGATAGATCCCGACGGAGCCTTGACTGGGAATTCGAGGACATAGGTAGTCGCGTTCTCCTCAGTCTGACCAACTTCTGGGAAATACGGGACACCCTGATCCTTCAACATTTTGAAGAGTGCATCAGTTGCAGCAATGCGGATACGGCGAATATAGAACTTTGAGTGACGAGGATGCATTCCTGATGAACAGTCCACTGTCTGAGAAAGGGTTCCTGACGGCTTCACACAGGTGATAGCAGTCGACTCATTGATACCAAATCTCTTGGCATACTCTTTGTTGACACGAATAGCCTCAGCCTTGAGCTTCCTCATAACCTCGGGCTTGCGGACCGCTGGGCTGTCCCACTGACCAGTGATAGACACACCAAGGAGACGCTCTCGATCGCAGTGCTCTTTCCATTCCTTGGAAAGATAGGGGAAGTTGGTGAGCGTAGACTGATATGTTCCAAGTATCGTAGCGATACGTATCTTCTTGAGAAGAGTCTTCTCGGTATCCTCTGCGCGTGCAACAATCTCAGAAAGATTACAAAACTGCTTGGACTGGAGGATGATTTCGCCGCACGGATTGGTACCAACAGCACCGATAACATGCTGTCCAGTAGCATCAAAATAGCCTTTGTACTCCTTAAGAGCCTTAATGCGACGTTCTGGAAGAGTCTTTGCGAGCGAACCACGGTTGAAGATGCCTCGCTCACCTGAACGACTCTCGACAAGGGCCATCCATTCCTTGAGAAACTCTTCATTGGTCGGCTTGTTGATATATACCGCCGAATTATTGGCCAGCATGCGATGCGGATGAGTCATGTAGAAGGCGCCTTTCTTAGCATCACGAATCTGCTCATCGCCAAGATCAGAGAGTGAAATCATGGCGCTACGACGGACGCCGCCAGCAACAACACAATCACCAATCATACAGATGATGTCATGAAGATCGATAGGGCGCAGACGCTTACCTTGGCGCGAAAGCATAACCTGGCGGGTAAAATTGAGAAGTCTCTGAAGCGGAGCTGGGCCAGACGCCTTGCCACCCATAACCTTGAGACGAGCTCCTTCTGGACGTATCTGAGAGTAATCAAAGTCGATGTCCTTACCTGCAGCCCACGCCTTCATACCGACTGTAAGAGAATCTGCCCAACCCTCCTTGTGGTCAGGGATAACATGTGATGGAAGCTTCTCACCTGACTGCATCATAATCTGCGGAAACTTCTCCACGTTGGTCGGCTCAACTGCCCAACCTGCGCCGGTACCACACATAGAGATGTACATAATCTCGGCGAGATCTTGGAATGATTCTGGAGCGATGAATGAACAATTGTATGCACAAACATTGGTGACGCGCGCAGCTTTACCGGCAAATTGGAACAAGCGCATAGATGGCATTGCCTCCTGCTTGATAATCGCATCACGAACTTCCTTGTACTCTGCATCCTTGAGCTTCGATCCGAGATTCTCCTTCATAAAATCCATATAACGATCCACGGTCTCGATATAGGTCTCACGACGATTCTCTGCTTCAATCCAACGAGAGTAGGATCGGTAGTAGACAAGCTCTCCCAGAGCAGTCCTAAATGATTTCTTAGACTCAGCAGCGAGCTTACGCACATGCTCAGGCACTTCAAATCCAACTGCACGGAGCTTAGCGCGCTCTTCACGATAAATCACATAGTGCTTGGCAGTCTTCACATAGTCGGAACGCATAAGTTCAGCCTCAACAATGTCCTGTACACCTTCGACGGTCGGGACAAAGTTGGCAAACTTGCGCTTGATACGCATCAATTCTGAAAAAACTTGTTGAGCAACCATCTTTGCGTCATCGAGAGATCCTTCTTTGACAGTATTCATTCCCTTCCAGATCGCCGCAGCAATCTTTTCAAGGTCGAACGGCACGATCCTTCCGTCTCGTTTTATAATCGTAGGGATGGAGACGGCCTTAGCCGACCCCTTTGACGCGGTTTTTTGTTTCTTGGGCATATTTTTTGACGGAAGCTCTCGTCCCCCGTCGACACTATTTAATAATCACTCCTTTGATGCCATTGTAACGCTGACCCGAGCATAAAAAAAGATGTGGATAGTGCTTTAGATCATAAAAATTTGAGTTGTCTATCCATGTTCCTAAAAGGAGACTGTACTGCCCTCTTTTAGGCCGAACTTTTTTGCGGATCCAGCGAGAACCTCGAGAACGAATTGTACTTTTTGTGGTGGCCCAAAGGTCTCTGGGTATGTTTCAGGAGAAATATTCTCTGTGACTCCGACAACCCGACGATCTGAAGAGATCCAAACAATGTCAATTGCGAAATTCATGTCCTTCATCCAGAACGCGTACACTCCTGGCTCAGGAAATATAAAAAGCATGCCCTCATCCTCATCAAAAGATGGTATTCCACTCAATCCGCGTTCGCGCGTACTCGGTGTTCGTGCAATATGCGAGTAAATGATGCCATCTGGAGCGTTGAATTTCTTCAACGAATCCTTATTTGTACGAGAAACAGGCGTTGAAGTTGATTGATTACCACCAAAAACACTTGTCACACCAGTCGATGACGCTGAGATAGTAGCGGCTGCGATCGCATCATCCCCCAAAGATGCCGTAGAGGATGCGAATAGACCCTTTTCAGCGACATATTCATCGAACGAAGGTATCTCCTTCGAAACGATACCCGTTCGCGCGAGATACATGAGTACGAAAAGACTCGCGATGATGATAACCGTCCATGAAATCACTGAAATTGTTCGCGATACGGCCATGTGCTAGCATTCTAACATACAAGCATAACGATTTTTATTTATGGAAACAGCATCAATCTGGCCCGTGATAGTCGCATCAGTCGCTGCATTCGTGATCGGCGCAGTCTGGTATTCCCCCCTTCTTTTCGGCAAGGAATGGATGGCACTCATTGGTGCCACCGAGAAAGACATCGCTGAGGCGAAAGCTAAGGGTATGACAAAATTATATGTCTCCCAACTCGTCATAACAGTGCTTACCTTCATTGTGATGCACTTCGCCATCTCTTCGATCGGCGCAAAGGGAGCTCTCGATGGCGCATTCATTGCTCTTATAGCATGGGTTGGCTTTGCAATACCAAGCGCTGTCGGGAGCATGCTCTGGGAGAAGAAGTCTCTCAAGTACGCACTCATCACCTCCATCTCAACACTCCTCTGCTGGGTTGTCGGCGGAGCCATCATCGCAGGGTGGCGTTAGGGTTTAACCCCAAGCACACAGGGCACATCCTCTGAGGCACATACGCAGAGAATTTCTAGCAAGAAATTTTCGAGGACTAGAAAACCCGCTGCAGCGGGTTTTTGTGTGCCTCAGAGGATGTGCCCTGTGTGCTTGGGGTTATACCTATATCGATGAGGCAGACGCTACCACAGCCTTCTTCTTGAGTGCATACTTTCCAGGACCCATAGCAACAATCGCGAGGTTTACAAGGAAGAGTACAATGACCGTCTGTGATGCCGCAAAGCCTTGTGCCATGTGGACCATGAAGTATGCGGTTGCCATGATGATAGCGAGAGCGATGCCGAAGAAACGAGTATAGATACCGAGAAGCATAGCGGCACCTCCCAAAGTCTCTACAATAGCAACAACCCACGTAAGCCATGCTGGGATACCAATAGTAGAGAAGAATCCAACGACCGTAGCAATCATTATAAGCTTACTGATTCCTGCGAACAAAAATACCGTGGCAACTGATAGACGAACGAGTAGAAGTCCTACATTCTGATTGAACCAGGACGGATTGTTAATAGTTTTCATGTGATTATGGATATTACTGCACTAATAAAGTTACCGTATTCTACATTTCTGATACACAAAAAGCCACTTTTCGCTCCTTTTACTTGTTACTTTTTAACCTTTTGACTCTCCTGCTGCACATCGCGTGCTGATTTCCTGTATGCGCAATAGTCGCACGTCTTAGCCGGAGCTGGTGGCTTATCTTGCATGAGACATTTCCTGATCTCAGGGAGCGTCTTTTCTACCCAAGAATCATTTCCAGTATACGGAATAAGATCGATATCAAATTCAAGCTTGGCATCGAACGCTTCACGATCAGTCTTGCCGTTGCAATAGACGAAATATCCCGTCGAGGAAACCTTGAATCCATTCTGGCGGAATAGCCACTGATACACTTCCATCTGACGCTTGTAGCCAATCTGCCACTCCTTGTCGAGCGAGACTTTCTCTTCCTTACTCGTAGACTTATAGTCGACAATCATAACCTCACCCGCGCTATCAACCCAAATATCATCAATTGCCCCAGTGACGAGGAGATTGCTTGGTTCATGCACATACCTGATACCTTTGAAATTCGAGCGCCAAATATCGAGATCCTCATGCTGGAACGGCACGACGTCTTTGAGTCCATACGCATGCATGAGCGGATGTGGACGCTTCTTGGCACGATGGATGTCAAACTCCTTCTTGAGAAGCGCATCAACGGCGGAATTGAGCGCAAATGGGAATCCAGGCGGCCGCGCAACACCGAGACGACAATCAAGATAGAAGCAAAGGGGGCAATTCAAGAACAAATCGATCTTGGAACGGCTCACCTTGAATGGTTCATCGCTCGATGGATCGAAAAGGTATTTGGTTCGGCGGGAATTGTAGTAGTCGGACATGATTCAAGTTTACAGTGAAAAGTGCAAAGTGGGAAGTTTCATTTAATCGCTCCTTCACTTTTGAGAATCCTCGTTTTCTTCAACGCTCCCCTATTGTATCCACCCGTTTTTCCGTCAGACCTCACCACACGGTGACACGGAATCTTCGAGTCATAGTTTGTATTCAAGATATTGCCAACAGCACGAGCTGCCTTAGGACGGCCAGCCTTCATTGCAACCTGTTTGTATGTCAAAACTTTTCCTTTGGGGATTTTACGGACAACCGAGAAGACTTTTTCGGTGAATGTGGTGCTGGCCATAGAGTAAGTGTAACATCGTAAGCTATCGACGCAACAAAAAAGCCAGCGGGACGAATCCTGCTGGCGATGAATTTACCCTTTCCGAGTACGACGCTTGTCGCGGCGGCGGTATTTGGGGAGGTTATTATAGAACGCTGTCCCTTTGTGATGTCCGTTCGACATCGGCATCTCATCATAAGCACGGTCGAAGTCCGAGCATTTCAAGGACCTAAGCTTTTGGATCTCCTTCTGCACATCGGTAATATTTGGACCTTGAACAAGGTTGAGATATTCCGCTCCATCCTCAAGGACGATGATTTCATCAGCCCTTATGAGCTGAACTTCGATGCACAAACCTCGAACAGCAAGCCCAGCGATGAGGTGGGATGCGAACAATGCTTCACGTGAGGTCCCACACAAGACAGTAATCTTCGGCATGCTCATGCGGTACCTTTCGGTCCAATTGCATTCGCAGCAAATACGCCCGGTCGAGGTCTGGGCGCTTTTTTGAGCGGAGAACGAATCCTCGACAACATCCGTGTAATCAGACCAT
>JACCEC011688133.1_pt1 | contig 16406 bp, 18 predicted proteins | sample 7450121 | NCBI WGS metagenome assembly JACCEC01 (sample SAMN15323455, study PRJNA562643) | freshwater metagenome | isolation source: river surface water | place: USA:Blue River Watershed | collected 2017-08-18 | reverse complement strand
CTCCGCTGTATGCCGAAGGACAAAGATATAGAAAGCAGCGCTGTGCCGGCTTCGTTCTGGGCTACGCCAGCTTGAAGGAAGCGGATATACACAAAGCCATCCGATTGCTGGCCGCTGCATTGCCTGAGGCTGATGGGGAGAGACGGAGACTGCACAGATGATTTGTGGGTTCGAATCCCCACCGCCCGAACCCCGCATGAATCATGGATTTCAGCAAAAGCTCTTGACTTTTTCGCGGCAGTACGGCGGCGGGAGTTACGGCTAAATCGCGTAAATCGTAGTTCTAATCGGATTTTAGAAATCGCTCAGTCAGGTGGTTTTGAGCAAAGCAGCGTCTCAATCGCGCTCAAGCGGCCGTCAAGGCAACCAAGGCGCTCTCAGGCGTTTGGTCACCCAAGCTTCGGCCCTTCTGACGCACCAGCGAGCCAACGCCTGTTTTCCGTCCTGTGGCCTCCTTGGTGGTGCTTTCCGTCTGGCGCCTGAGATTCTCAAGTGGCTGGATCGTCAGGGCGAACGCAGCCATGAACTGGCCATGCAGGACAAAGCCCTGGAATTCGAAAAGCTGCGAGGCGCCCAGCGCATGTCGGAACTCAGCGCCACGGCGGATGCTGCCTGGAACAGCTCTCCAGCCAAAAGTTGATACGCCCTAATGAACCCTTCGGTTCGGGCAAAAGTCAACTGGTGCAGCCTTGCGCGGGTCGCTTCGAACCGTGGATCGAGCATTGACGGTCAAGTTGTCCATTGGCATTATCTGCCATTGCATCTTAGTGAGGAGATTGGTATGCCTACGCGTAACGTTGTGCTGACCAACTATCAAGCGTCCTTTGTGGAGCGTCTCGTCAGCACGGGCCGGTATCAAAACGCCAGCGAAGTCTTGCGAGAAGGCTTGCGCATGGTGGAGCAACGTGAAGCCGAGGATGCTTTACGCCTGGAGGCCCTGCGCAACGCGGTCAGGGTCGGCATTGCTGACATGGAGCAGGGGCGGTACGCCACCTTTGAATCGGGTGCTCAACTCAGAGGTCACTTGGCGTCCGTGGCCTCGAAGGCCATCGCAGGTGCATGAGACAAGGTTGGACAGTTCGGCTCGGTCAACAGGCTGAACAGGACTACGTTGATATCCTGCAGTGGACAACCAAGACCTTCGGAGAGGGCCAGGCCAGCACCTACGCAGAAACCATGGCGCTTGCGATCGAGGTTTTGGCGGAGGGACCTGATGTTCTGGGCGCCAGAGCACGCGATGACATTCAACCAGGCATTCGGACCTTGCACGTCGCGCGGCAGGGTCGTGCGGGGCGACACTTCGTGGTGTTCCTTGTGGCTGGGTCAGTCATCGATGTTCTGAGGCTGCTTCACGACAGCATGGATCTGCCACGACATTTGCCTGCGGCCAACGATCACTTGCCTTGACGCACAGCCGCCAACGGCATGCGTGGGGCTGTTTTTGGGCGGCGCGACAGATGCGTATTCGTGCGCAAGCATAAGGAAACCGCTGCAAGGGGTCCAGCGTTCCGCGTTTTTCCGCAAGGTAGCCATGGGGCCAGTCAGGAGCCCATAGCAAAAAGATCTGCTTGGTGCGGAGCTCTGAGCGCCTGACAACCCGACTGAGCGAGTTAGCAGGACTTGTTCTGGCGGAGAGAGCGGGATTCGAACCCGCGGTACGCTTTGAAACGTACACACGCTTTCCAGGCGTGCGATTTAAACCACTCATCCACCTCTCCGGTAGGGCGGATTATACGTGAGCGGCTTGAGTACAGGGACTCAGGATCAGACCCCGCGTTACGGGCGCTCGCCACTGGCTCAACGCGCATGCTACCCGCGGGCTGGAATTGGTGCTATAGACTAATCGCCAGTCTTCAAGTACCTTGGATTTGGGACGAAGCAGTGTTGTGCCGAAGACTGCTTCAGGGCCTCAGCGTTGCTTAAGACACTTTTTTAGATCGATGAACTGGAGCCAAAACGGCTATGACAAATAGATCAGAACTTGACGCGAAAGATTCGTCACCATCCAAGGCTGACTACCAGCCGCCGAAAGTCTGGACTTGGAACAAGGCCAATGGCGGGCGATTTGCCAACATCAATAGGCCTATTTCGGGACCGACTCACGAAGCCGAGTTACCCGTCGGAGTTCATCCTTTGCAGCTTTACTCCTTGGGAACGCCCAACGGCGTTAAGGTCACCGTAATGCTCGAGGAGCTACTTGCGCTCGGCTACGCCGATGCCGAGTACGACGCCTGGCCGATTCGGATTGGCGAAGGTGAGCAATTCGGCACGGGCTTTGTCGAGATCAACCCTAATTCCAAGATACCTGCACTCGTCGATCGAAGTGGACAAAAGCCTGTTGCTGTCTTTGAATCAGCCGCCATATTGTTTTACCTTGCAGAAAAATTTTCAGTATTCCTTCCCGCAGATCATCCTGATCGAAGCCGATGTCTATCGTGGCTTTTTTGGCAAATGGGAAGTGCTCCGTACCTCGGCGGTGGTTTTGGCCACTTCTACGCTTATGCCCCAAGCAAGATGGAGTACCCGATCGATCGGTTCACCATGGAAGTGAAACGTCAGATGGATGTCTTAGATCGATTGTTGGCCGACCAAGCATTTATCGTGGGCGATTCTTATAGCATCGCGGACATGGCCATTTGGCCATGGTACGGTCAACTAGCCCTCGGCAGGCTTTACGGTGCTGCGGCGTTTCTTGACGTTGAAAGCTATAAACATTTGCTGCGCTGGGCGCGAGACATTGGCGCTCGACCTGCCGTTCAACGAGGTAGGCTTGTCAATAAGCTGACCGGGGACTCAGACACTCAAGTGCCCGAGCGGCACAGCGAGGCTGACTTTCACGGCAAGCGCCTCGCTTGAAAAAAGGGGCTTATCACGCCCCTTCTATTTGGCTCCTTAGCCGGCGATCAGCTTGGTGATTCGCTCTTGATTTGCGGCGATTTTCTTATGGTTTTCAAGAATGCTCTGGCGACGCTCATAGATTGCGTCTGCGTTCTTTAGAATCGCCGCCCGATTACTTTCGACTTTTTCCATCACGGCGTCGATTTTTGCGCGGTTGGCCGTGGCGCGCTCTTGAATCTCTGCAATTCTTGAACTGTTCGATGCAATGCGCTCTGCATTCGTTTCTGGGGTCGCCTGCTCGGGATGCAGGTCGCCGTCAAGCCATTTACGGTTTGTCTCGATGTTACCGGCGTTGAATTCGACGATCTCGGCGTTGCCTTCCATGATCATGTGATTGACTTCGATCAACATCTTGTTGATTTCGCTCATCTTTTCACTCACAGCAATGACACGGGCATTGAGCTTTGAGCGATGATCAAGAAAGTCAATGTGGGCCTGATTCAGCATGGAGTCACGAAAGTTCTCCTGGACTGCACCTTCAACCTTCATCGATTGAAGAATTGCCTTACGGTTTCTAAAAATGTCATCGGTGTTTTGATTAGCCATCTGGCGGTTGCCCATGAAGGCAGCCGAGTAATTCTTCAGGATCAAGGCTCGGTTTTCCTCAATCATTGAGCGCTCGCGATAAGCCTGCGCCTTGTTCCACATGACAGTGGACTCAAGTTCAAAAAGTTTTTTGCGGTTTGCGCGCACGTTTGCGCGATTGTCTTCGACCTGACTCATCAACTTCTCCTTGTAGCAGCTTCAATTAGCTGCGGGTTATTCGGGATTTAGCCCAAGGCCAACTAGCTCTATAACACCAGACTAGATAAGGGCATTGTGCAGAAACAATCTTACAGCTAAATATTTTGCAAAAGAAGATCATAAGCAAAATATGTGTGCGCAAATACAAAACAATCGAAAAAGAGTGAGCCTCACAAATCTCCAAACATGGCCCTATGGCTTGTTTATGTGGATCTGTGCTTTGAGGGATTCGTTAGGTAGTTTGGCTAGACAAAAAAAGAGGGGGCCGAGACCCCCTCAAATCGCTCGCTGCGGACAGAGGCCACTTGTCAGTCAGACTGTTATGAATGATGACAGGCAGTTCAAACCGCAAGACCAGTCTACAGCAATTTGCACAAATATAAATAGTCTCTTCTAAATTGATATTGTTGTCGCAAGCATCAATACCTGCTCGTGTGCTCATGCAGTGCGACATGCTTGATGTTGAGCAGCGTGAGCAAATAGCTTTGTCAAGAAGTACTTGCACAGGATGTTGTCAAATGCTTCTGTTGTTCATCCTAATTCGAGCGAGTGACATGGCTGGGTTCTGCACCATTTGACTTTATTAAGCACGCACCACTATGCTCACGTCGATCAATACCATTTACTGAGACATGCGCGTGAGCACCCTAACTCGAGAAAAGAGGCAAACACCAAAGCCAAATGTAAGTTCAGCGGTCAAATCAACGAGGAAACCTCGATCGACTTCGCTAGGCGCTGCAAGACCTAACAAGGCTACGCTCAAGCAAATCGCCGATGATTTGGTCGTTAATCGAAAAGAAGCCTCCAAGGCTAAGACCGATCAGGTGTTGGCGAAAGAAGTTCTCGGGCAGTTTCGCTCGATCTTTGCTGCGGTGCGTACACATTTCGCCAGAGTTGAGAAAGCAGTCGGCATTGGTGGGGCGCAAGTCTGGGCACTGGCCTTGATTGAGGCCTCGCCGGGCGCTAGCTTGGGCGAGATCGCCAGCGGCATGGATGTTCACCAGAGCACAGCAAGTAATCTCGTGCGTTTATTGCTTGAAGCCGGTTTTATTGAGTCACTTCGTTCGGGCGAAGACCGCCGCAAAGTGGAGCTGAGCATTACGGCGAAAGGCAGACTACTTTTGCGCAAGGCGCCCAAGCCGTATACAGGGGTTTTGCCGCATGCACTTGCAGCCTTGTCGGCCAATCAACTCAAGGCGCTGAGAACCAGTCTAGAGGTGGTGAGAACCCAGCTCAACGTAGAGCCTGCGCTTGCGAAAAAGCCTCTGGCAACGATGTGACCGCAAGATCCATCCAGTCTGCGATACGGTTCAAGACGCGGCTATTTTCTGGATCGTTTAGCAGTTCATGAAGCATGTCAGGCTCGTTGTGGACTACCACCAGATCGGCAGACAGTTGCTTTGCGAATCGTTCTGCGCTCTTGTTATCGACAAGCACGTCCTTACCCGCCAATAGGAGTAACACCGGCATAGACCATGCCCGCGCACATTGGTCGATCTGTTGCGAGGCATGAAACATCCATGCTGCAAGGCGAAGCGATATTTTGCGGTGAACAAGCGGATCTTTGTTGTAGCGCTCAACAACAGCCTTGTCTCTGCAAATCGAGCTCGTATTGATCTTATTGTCCAGGCACAGATTCGGGAGCAAGCGAGGAATGCTTCGGAGTAGCCACTTTTCTGATTCGCTCACAAAAATGCCAAGGGCGGGGGCGCTTAGTACGGCGGCACAAATATCTGGCATTCGATCGCGTGCTTTGGCGATCGCCTGCACGACAACAAGGCCGCCCATACTGTGCCCAAGTAAGATCAAGGGGAGCTCTTGTGCAATTTTGCTTGGCATTTCTGCGATGACATGTTGTGCGACGTGAACCAAGCCTTCGACCAGGGCGTCGGAGAAAGGTATTTTTCCTCTTTCACCTTCGGATCGCCCGTGACCGAGATGGTCATATCCGACACAAATCCAGCCCTCGTGCTGCAAAACCTGCGCGGTTTGGCTGTAACGTCCCATATGTTCGCCGAGCCCATGAACCATTAAAACGACGCCGCGAGCTTGCGTGGGAAGGCTTGCGTTCCAGCGATAAACGGCTAGATTGCCGTAGGACCAGGGAAGTGTGTCGATGTTAGGTTCGAAAATGTTCATGGGCAAGGTTCGTGTGACTTGCGGGAGTGTAACTTTTGTTCGCTGAACTTGGATTGGTCTTGATGCTGATGATTGGGATGGCGCTTGGTGGCCTAGGGGGCTATTGGGTACGAACGCTGATTGCACGGTCAGAGAAGCAGGCCTTGCGGGTACAGCTCGAATCTGAGACCCAGGCAACACATCAGATTCAACGCGAGCGAGAGCAGAGCCTGGAACAAAGCCGTCAATTTCTCCACGACCAAATCAAGCTGCTCGCCGCTCAAATACTCGATGACCGCGCAAGGCAATTCAATCGTCAAAGCGAGGAGCAACTCGGGCGACTCATCGAACCCTTGAAGGATCGTATCGTCGAATTCAGGGCCAAGTTGGACGACGTCCAACTTAAAGATGTTGAGCGTGCGGCACAATTGCAAACCGAGCTCGGTCAGCTTAAGTCGCTCAACCAGCAAATGACCCAGGAGGCGCATCGCCTTTCAACCGCCTTGCAAGGGCAGTCCAAAGTGCAGGGTCATTGGGGTGAACTTGTGTTATCAAATGTATTAGAACGTTCAGGTTTAAGAGACGGTATTGATTTTCGGCGGGAGGTCAGTTTTCAAACCGATAGCGGCAGAAAGCGGCCCGATGCAATTATTTATCTACCGCAAGGAAAGCACATCGTCATCGATGCAAAGGTTTCACTAAACGCCTACACACGTTATGTCAATGCTCTTGACAATCAAGAGCGCAGCATGGCGCTTCAAGAACACCTTCGTGCGATCAACGATCGAATCCAAGAGCTCTCATCGCGATCTTACGCTGAACTACCTGGTCTTAATACGCCAGAAATAGTGTTTATGTTTATACCAATTGAGTCTGCATTTGGCGAAGCGATGCGCGGCGATACAAATCTTTTTCAAAAGGCTATGGATCAGCAGGTCGTGATTGCAACCCCGACAACGCTGTTGACGAGTCTACAAATCGTTCGACAATTATGGCGCTTTGAAGATCAGCACAAGCATAGTGCCGAGCTTGCCGAAAGAGCTTCAAAAATCTACAAAAAATTACTTGCATTCATATCCAATATGGAAGCCCTTGACCAATCACTGCTGAGGGCGCGAGACAGCTACGACAAAGCGCTTTCTCAGCTTGTCTCGGGTAAGGCCAATTTGATTCAACAGGCTAAGGATTTTGAGCGGCTCGGCGTCGCTGTTCACGCAAGCCTCCCAGAAGCCCTGGTTGCACGTGCTGAGCTCGAGCTTGATGCGCCCCGCGAGGGCGAGCTAGGCGCTGCGGTTAATACCACCAAAGATTTATCCAATTAAATGGAGCTTTCTCATGCATGATTTTGTTATCCGCGACGCTAAAGTCATTGACGGCACGGGTCGCGATGCCTTTGCAGCTGATGTGGCCATCAAGGATCACAAAGTTGTCGATATTGGATCCATAGCATCACGAGGCACCCGCGAGATCCATGCTGCGGGACGATACCTCATGCCGGGTTGGGTCGATATCCACACCCACTATGATGGTCAGGCGCTTTGGGATCCGTATTTAAGCCCTTCAGGATGGCATGGCGTGACTACTGCGATCATGGGCAATTGCGGCGTCGGCTTTGCACCACTGCGCAGCGAGCAGCGGGAGTGGGCGATTGAACTGATGGAAGGGGTTGAAGACATACCTGGAGCGGTACTTCGCGAAGGTGTTCGCTTTACCTGGGAAGATTTTCCTGGCTATCTAGACGCGCTTGATCAATTGCCACACGCAATGGATATTGGGGCCCAGGTGCCGCATGCTGCTGTACGCGTTTACGTGATGGGCGACAGAGGTCGAAGGCGAGAGAAGGCGAGCAGTGAGGACCTGGCATCGATGAGCCAGGTGGTTAAGCAGGCTATTGAAGCGGGCGCCCTCGGTTTCTCAAGTTCCAGAGCGCTGGTGCATCGATCGAGCAAAGGCGAAGCGGTACCCAGTCTGGACGTTTCGGGCGATGAGTACCGCGCCATCGCTCAAGGGCTTGCTGAGGCAGGCAAAGGTGTGATTCAAATGATTTCGGATTTCGCCGATCTTGAGAGCGAGTTTGCGATTATGAAAGATGCCGCAAAGCTGAGCGGCCGACCCTTGTCATTCACCTTGCTTGAGCAGGGACAATATCCCGATCGCTGGCGCGATATCCTCAAAAGAGTCGAAGCTGCCCAGGCAGACGGCTTGAACATGCGCGCTCAAGTCTCGTGCAGGCCAATTGGTCTGATGCTCGGTTTGCAATGTTCGATGAGTCCCTTTATGTACGCAAAGGCCTATCTTGATCTGGCTCATCTCGACCTGCCACAACGTGTTCAAGCGCTTCGGCAAGCGTCGGTGAAAGCGGCCATCCTTGCCGATCAACCGAAACCAGAAACCTTGAGATTGCAGCGATTAACGCTTGCTCATGACCGACACTTTCCTTTGCACGATCAATTTACCTATGAACCAGCACCCAATGAAAGTGTTGCGGCCCTAGCAAAAGCAGAGGGACGGGATCCTCGAGAATTTATGTACGACTACATGCTAAGGCACGAGGGTAAGCAACTGTTTTATTTTCCATTGCATAATTATGAGCATGGGGATCTTGAGTCGGTGAGAACAATGATGACCCACCCTTTTTGCTTGCTCGGGCTAGGCGACGGAGGGGCTCATAATGGTTATATCTGTGATTCCAGTTTTCCCACCTTCCTGATCACCCATTGGGCTCGTGATCGTCAGCGCGGTAAGCGCCTGCGATTAGAGGATCTTGTAAAGGCACAAACGTATACCAATGCAGTCGCAATCGGTTTAGATGATCGAGGTGTGATCGCTCCTGGTATGAAGGCCGATCTAAACCTTGTTGATTTTGACCGATTGAGACTCACGATGCCTAAGCAGGTTTGTGATCTACCGGGCGGCGGTCGACGCTTTGTTCAGCGCTCTGAAGGCTATGACTATACATGGGTTAATGGAGTTGTTGCTTATGAAGAGGGTCAGGCTACGGGTGAGATGCCCGGCCGCCTAATCCGGGGAGCTCAAGGTTTCAATAAATACTAGGCTCGATCCGATTTGCTGATTTGAGTCCACTTGTTGCGCTTATCCGATGCAAGATGTTGAGCCATTGTCTTGCGCATTTCATCAACTCGATTATTATTTGCCGGCGCTTAACCTATGACCTAGCCGACCGCAAGCGATAGAGATTGAATCGATCAACGCGAACAAATAAGCCTGCGTTTCAACCGCGGGCCCACAAAGGAGACTGAGATGAAACCATGGCATAAAGGGTTAGCAAAGCTAGCAGCTTCATTACTGATTGGTGCAAGCAGCATGAGCATTGCTCAAACCCTGGACAAAAAAGAGTTTAATGTTGTTGGCACCTGGAGTTTTTTAACCAATTGGCAGGCACTCGAACAACCACTCTGGACCAAAGAACTCCCTGCTGCTTCCAATGGTGCTATTAAGGGCAACATCAAATCGATCACCGAAGTTAATCTCAAAGGCACCGAACTCTTACGATTGCTCAAACAAGGAGTTTTTGACGTTGCTGCAGCCCTGCCGATCTACATTGAGGATGGCGGTGCAGTGATTGAAGCGGTCGACATTGCCGGTGTGGCTAAGGACTTCAAGATGAGCCGCGATATTGTTAATGCGTGGATGCCTGAGATGCAAACGATCATGCGTCAACGCCATAACGCTATGATTCTTGGAAGTTTCCCGTTTCCTGAGCAGGTGTTCTGGTGCCGAGGCGACATCCGAAGTGTCGCAGATCTCAAGGGGAAAAAAGTTCGCGTTCAAGGTACGTCACAAGGCGATTTTGTGACGGGTGTTGGTGGATCGGCAGTGACGATTCCCTTTGGCGAAGTGGTTCCAGCCCTGGAAAAAGGGGTTGTAGATTGCGGCATTACCGGCACTATGGCAGGTCATAAGGCTAAGTGGCCCGAGGTTACGAACACCATGTTCAGGTTGCCCGTTGGCTACACGATTGGCATTTGGGTTGTTAACTTAAACACGTGGAATAAGCTTTCGAAAGATACCCAGGCGTTTTTGCAAAAGCAGATGCAGTCGCATGAAAACAAGGCTTGGCAGATGATCGAGGCAGAAACTGAGGAAGGGGTCAATTGCGCAACAGGGCAGGGTGCATGCAGCCCAGGCAATCCTGGGAAAGTGAAGCTCGTTAAGCCATCTGCCAGCGATCTTGCCGCCCGAGAAAAGGTTCTCAACGAAGTGGTTCTTGCTCGCTGGGCCAAACGTTGTGGCGATGCTTGTGCTGCAAAGTGGAACGATTTGGTTGGAAAAAAATATAATTTAAGTGCTGTTGCGAAGTGATAGAGCGTCTTTGGCAGCAAACCCAAAGGCTTGCTGCTTGGTTCGTGATTGCGGCTGGCGGCATGCTGCTGGCGGCCGCAATCATTGTAACCGTCGAGGTTTTGCTCCGAAAGGGCTTTGCTGCGGTTTTTGGCTGGAGCATCGTCTTTTCGGGTTCTGATGAGATTTCTGCGTATTTGTTCGCCGTTGCGACCGCGTGGTCGCTTCCGTACGCCCTTGTTCATCGCGGCCACATAAGGATCGATGTCCTCTATAGTCGACTTGGCGATCGCGGGCGTTGCTTGCTTGATTTGTTTGCACTCCTAGTCATGCTCGGATTTTCATTGGTGATGTTTGAGCGCGCCTGGGATCTGGCCTCTAACAGCCTGATCGATAATATTCGTTCAAATACACCACTTAGGATTCCACTTGCATGGGCTCAAATACCCTGGGCGCTTGGTATCGGTCTATTTTGTATTGCTATGATCCTGGCTTTATCGCGTTCGTTCAAGGCGATTGCTAATCGTGATTATGCGCAGCTTCAAGCCACTGCCGGTATCCCAAGTCAGGATGAGGAGGTCAGGCAGGAGATCAAGGATTTGGGCTTGGGGAATCGGTAGGTTCCACATGCTGATCACGATATGTTAAGTACAACGCTCCTATTATTACTGGCATTACTCGCCTTAAGCGTCCCTGTAGCTGCAGTCATGGGCGTTTTGGGCCTGGCTTTAAACGCTTTCTATTCATCAATGCCTCTTCAAAGGGCGATGGGCGATGTGGTCTGGAATGCCTCAAGCGAATATATTCTGATTGCAATTCCGCTCTTTGTGATGATGGGCGAGGTGCTACTTCGATCAGGCATCGCCGAGCGGGTCTATCGTGCGATTGCGCAGTGGATTTCCTGGTTGCCTGGCGGTCTTATGCATGCAAACATCGGCGCATGTGCCTTGTTTGCGGCTACGTCTGGATCAAGTGTTGCAACAGCGGCAACCATAGGAACCGTTGCGATCCCACAGATTCAACGCTACCGTTACAACGAGCCCTTATTTCTTGGAACGATCGCTGCTGGCGGTACGCTTGGGATTCTAATACCGCCCTCGATCAACTTCATCCTGTACGGTCTTTTGACGAGCACATCGGTGCCGCGTCTCTATCTGGCGGGATTCATCCCCGGCTTACTGCTTGCGAGTTTGTTCATGCTTGTTGTGCTATTGGTTTGTCTTGCCCGTCCGTCCTATGGGGGTGAGGCCATTAAAGGGACTTGGATGGAGCGCTTTGCTGCGCTTCCCGATTTACTTGGTCCGCTTTTTATTTTCCTGGTGGTCGTTGGCTCCATTTACGCTGGCTTTGCAACGCCAACCGAAGCCGCATCGCTAGGCGTGATTGCAGCGCTCGGTCTGGCTGCCAAAGAAAAATCGGTCACGTTGACCATGCTCCGGGCCGTGGCGCAAGGGACGATGCGCACAACCGCAATGATTATGCTGATTATCATAGCGGCCCAGTTTCTCAACTTCGTCCTCGCAGCCATTGGATTGACCGATGGCTTATCAACATGGATCGAGGATCTCGGACTCGGTAAATACGGCAGTCTTTTGCTTATTCTTGCCGTTTATCTTGTTTTAGGGTGCTTTATGGAGACGATTTCGATGATGGTGCTGACGACGCCCTTCATCGCGCCGATTGTCTTCAAGCTAGGTTGGGATCCCGTATGGTGGGGGATTATGTTAACGGTGGTTATCGAAGCAGCACTGATCACGCCACCCGTTGGACTAAATCTTTATGTGGTGCAAGGGATGCGTCAGTCGGGAAAGATCCACGATGTGATCCGAGGTTCATTGCCATTTGTTCTGGCGATGTTGGCCTTAATGGGACTCTTGCTTGCCTTTCCCCAGCTTGCTCTTTGGCTGCCGCAAAAGATCATGGGCTGAGGGCTCATAAATGTCGAGCGCTTGTTTAAGGCTGGCCATTACTTTGCGCCGGAGATCAGCAGGGCCGAGGACCTCGACCTGCTCGCCATGGCGCAAAACATCCATGATGAGTTCGCGATCGTCGCTGTAGGGAATCTCAAGCTTGAGGTAACCCTTTTTGTCGAAACGCTGCTTTTGCGCGGGGTGCCACTGCTCACTCGCAACCCATCGGGCTCGTTCGGGCGTGAACCGCAAACGAGCGACGCCCTTTAGCTTGCCTGAAAAAATCCCATAGCCTGCTGTCGCGTATCGATCAAGTTCTTGTACGGACAATTCACGGCAGGCATGGTGCAGTGTCTTACATTCAGAAATTAGGTCAAGCGAAAAGCTTCTTAGCGCTTGGCGAAGATGACACCAAGCGTCGAGATACCAATTCTCCCGATAATGAACCAACCGTTGGGGAGAAATATTGCGCTCGCTGAGTTCCTGAGTGCTACGTGATTCATAGCGGATTTGCAATTGTTTGCGTTCGAGCAAGGCCTTACCAATTTGTTGAAAAGCAGCCAATTGTTTGCTTCGGCGAAAGTGTGACACCAGGCGCAGTCTTTTTCGAATTTCTTCGCCAGGGGTTTGGTGGCCGCCCAGCGTGCTTTCAACGCGTTCAACCAGAGGGTCAAGATGCGGGCCAATAAAGCCTGTTTGGTCAAGCTGTAACAGCATCGAGTGCATGGTGATCAATGCAAGCGCCTCTTGCTGGTTAAACCACAACCCAGGCAGCTCAAAACGCGGCCCAACGCGAACGCTCGATTGGATTTCATAGGCTCGCTCAAGCGGGTTGTAAACGATGGGTGCGTGGAAACGATCTCTTAACATGTCTAGATCGCGCTTGAAGGTTGCACGCGAAATTTCAAGTTCTTGCAAGAAGCTTGCAATCGGTACTTTCCCGCGAACCTGTAACATATCGCGGATTCGGTAGAGCCGGTCGAGTTGATTCATCGTATGTAGATTGTAATAACGATAAAGGCTTGGTGGCCCGCTCAGCCGAACTGGTGAGGTTGCTTAGTTTTCACTAACAAGATGAAGGAGACCGTGATGAAACGTCGAAGTATGCTGCATGCGATCACTGCAAGCATGGCAGCTGGCAGTCTGCCAGCGTCTGTTGTCGCCCAGAATTATCCAAGTAAACCAGTTCGACTTGTTGTCCCATTTCCAGCAGGTTCATCAACGGATATGGTTGCTAGAACATATGCCGCGCAGGTATCGCAGGCGCTCGGACAGGCCATTGTGATCGAGAATAAGGCTGGCGCTGATGGTTTGATCGCCGGCCAGGAAGTGACCAGATCTGCCGGTGATGGCTACACCTTGTTTTTAGCCACAAACAGCCCGATGGCAGCAGGGCCGGCGATGAAGAAAAATCCGCCGTATGATCCCTTGAAGGATTTTTCGCCTATTGCTGATCTAGGCCGCTATACCTTTTTCATGGTTGTTCATCCCAGCGTGCAGGCAAATAGCCTCGCTGAGCTTGTAAAGTTGGCGAAGGATGCCCCAGGTAAGTTGAGCTACGCAACCGGCAACACCACAGGCATTCTTGGCGTTGCGCAGTTTTGTTCGCTTGCTGGGATACAAATGACCCACGTGCCTTATAAGGGCGAGCCACAGGCGATGCTTGACTTGCTTGCAGGCCGTGTCCAGGCCATGATGGTGTCATCCGGTACGTCGATTGCACACTTGCGCGACGGGAAAATCCGTGCGCTTGCGGTTGCGACTGCAACCCGTAGCCCGTTGTTGCCTAACGTTCCCACGATGGTTGAAGCGGGTATTAGTAAGTTCACGATTACATCATGGGCTGCGCTTTATGGGCCAGCCAATATGCCAAGGCCAATCGTTGAGAGGCTAAACAAGGAGTTTATGGCTGCTGCGCAGCGCCCCGAAGTCAAAGCAGCGATGGAAAAAATTGCATTTGTTCAAACAGGTTCAACGCCCGAGGGTCTTGCTGCGCATACCAAAGAGCAATACGACGCCTATCGATCAGCGCTTCGTGCGGCGGGCATTGAACCTGAGTAATGACATCACGCGTGACCAGGCGCTTGTGAGCTTGCGATGTGACACCTTAGTGATCGGGGCAGGACCTGCTGGGTCGAGTTGTGCCCACTGGCTCGCACGCCATGGGCACGATGTTGCCCTTGTCGATCAGCACCGCTTTCCAAGGCATAAAGTCTGCGGTGATGGTTTGATTCCCGACACGCTCGAGGTCTTAAAGCGATTGGGCTTGTTTGAGGAGGTCATGGCGCAGGCTCAATGTGTTGATCATGTTCGATGTATTGCACCAAGCCAGCAGTATGTCGATATTGAAGCGCCCATGGCGGTGATATCGCGATGGTTGCTTGATGAGTTGCTTGTGAAAGCTGCAGTGAAACATGGGGCCAGCTTTCACGAGGGCATGCGCTTTGAAGCGCTACACCGTGACCCGATGCAAGCTCATGCGGTTACCGGCGCCTGGTTTCGCACATCGGGTGATCCCGTGTTCATCAAGGCGCGTCAAGTTGTGCTTGCAACGGGAGCGTCGAGCTCGGCACTTGAAGCCGCAGGCGTCAAACACCGGCGCGCGCCGAGCGCGATGGCGATGCGCACAGTGATCAGGCATCCAGGGCTTGGGCATGTCGTTAAGGGCTTGCAGGTCATTTGGCATCGCTCGCTAAGCCCCGGATATGCCTGGCTTTTCCCCATGCCTAACCAAGCCTATAACTTGGGCGTGGGTGTATTTGACGTGGCAAAGCATTGGCCGCAAGAGAAGATTAATTTACGCAAGCTCTTCCAGCGCTTGATCCATGTCAACCGACTGGTTGCTCGCCTGGTTGATGAAGGGACAACCCTTTTGCCGCTCAAAGGGGCGCCTTTGCGCAGTGGCCTGACCGGTACCTCGCTATCGCAAGACGGCCTCTTAATTTGCGGTGAAGCAATCGGTAGTACTTACGGTCTTACTGGAGAGGGTATCGGCAAGGCCATGGAAACAGGCCTGTTGGCGGCCGACAGTATTTTGCAATCTGAGTCTCAACATGGCCTTGTAAACTCGACGATCGGAGCCATCTATGAAACGGCACTCAAGTCCTTTCATACGCGTTATGCTCAGTATGAAAAGGCCAACCGTATTAATCGGCAAGCTTGGCTTGCGGAAGTTCTCATTCGTCTGGCGTCGCGAAGCAGGCGGTTGCGTTTCCAAGCTTCAGAGGTGCTGATGGAGCGTCGGTCGCCCGCCGACCTGGTCACGATGCGCGGTGTCTTGGGCGTGTTATTGAAGTGATATCGAAGGAGCTTGGTCTGTGCTGGAGTTGAGTGAGTCGCTATTTGATGATCAGGTGCTTGAGTCCTCCAAGCATAAGCCGGTCTTGGTTGATTTTTGGGCACCTTGGTGCGGACCCTGTCGCATGCTCGGTCCTATCCTCGAAAAACTTAGTCATGAGTACGAGGGCCGCGTGCAGTTTGTGAAAATAAATGCAGACCACGCCCCTGAGCTTTCCCAACGCTATCGGATTCGAAGCATCCCAACGGTCATGCTTTTTCGGCAGGCTGAAGTCGTCGATCAGTTTATGGGACTAAAGCAAGAGTCCGAAATTAGGCGGTTTATCGATGCTCACTTGCCGCGGATCGAGGATAAGGATTTAGCCCTGGCAAGACAATTGCTCGCCGCGGGCAGGCTAGAAGATGCTTCTGAACACTACAAGGCTGTGATCGCGATGAATCCTTCTCAAGACGTTGCAAGACTCGAGTTTGTTCAGCTCTTGTTACAACGGTCTATGGCGTCTGAGGCAGCTGAGTACTTTGAAGTACTTAAGCCAAAAAAACTGAACGATCCAAAAATCGCATCGATGGCATTGTTTGTGGATGCGGGCCTTTCGCTGGACGTTGATCCAAGCCACCCTACGAGGTCTGATCAAATGCTGCGCGAAGCCCAAAAAGCCATGCTTGCGGGACAATGGGCGGAGGCCATGGACTTGTTTTTAGCATTACTAACGGAGGATCGTCGATTTGCCGGCGATCTTGTTCGTCAATCGATGCTTGCGATATTTCACCTCTGTCCCGACGCTCAAGTGGTTGGGACATACCGCCGTAAATTAAGCGCCTTGTTGAACTGATTGTTTAATTTTTTTCCTGAGCAGCCGTGGGCTCCTCGGCTGTTTTATTCGGTATTTGTGCTTTGCGCCTAGCCATGCAGTGCGCACAAATAAAACGCCGAACGCCGCCACGGGTCATTACCCATTTACCCTGGGATTCATCTCGGTCGACGCGACAACTCGAGCAAAAGCGTTGCTTGGGACTTTGCTGCATTTCAAAATTTCCGCTGCTTGGGGCAGCCCTGACTTCTTGTTATGAAGCGAAAGTATGCCTGAATCAAAAACCAAATCCTTTCGAAAGTAGATCAGCCTGCCCAGTCATTCG
>JACCEC012924167.1_pt1 | contig 16413 bp, 14 predicted proteins | sample 7450121 | NCBI WGS metagenome assembly JACCEC01 (sample SAMN15323455, study PRJNA562643) | freshwater metagenome | isolation source: river surface water | place: USA:Blue River Watershed | collected 2017-08-18 | reverse complement strand
CTCGAAGCCTCACCGACCAGCGAACTGCTGATTGAAGAATCGCTGCTGGGTTGGAAAGAATACGAAATGGAAGTGGTGCGTGACCGCAAGGACAACTGCATCATCATATGCTCGATTGAAAACCTGGACCCAATGGGCGTGCATACCGGTGACTCGATCACCGTGGCACCCGCCCAGACGCTGACCGACAAGGAATATCAGATCCTGCGCGATGCCTCAATCGCTGTGTTGCGTGAAATCGGCGTGGATACCGGCGGTTCGAACGTCCAGTTCTCGATCAATCCGGACGACGGCCGCATGGTCGTCATCGAAATGAATCCGCGTGTGTCGCGTTCGTCGGCATTGGCCTCTAAAGCAACGGGCTTCCCGATTGCCAAGGTCGCCGCCAAGCTGGCTGTGGGTTATACGCTCGACGAACTGGCCAACGAAATTACCGGCGGCAAAACCCCGGCCTCGTTCGAGCCATCGATCGATTATGTGGTCACTAAAGTGCCGCGTTTCGCCTTCGAAAAATTCCCGATGGCGGATAACCGCCTGACGACGCAAATGAAGTCGGTGGGCGAGGTCATGGCCATTGGTCGCACCTTCCAGGAATCGCTGCAAAAAGCACTGCGCGGCCTGGAAGTGGGCGTCGATGGCTTTAATCTCAAGACGGTTGATCCTGAAACCATCGACGAGCAGCTGGCCAATGCCACGCCAGATCGCCTCTGGTACGTGGCCGATGCGTTTGGCGTCGGCATGACGGTCGAACGTGTGTTCGAACTGACCAAGATTGACCCGTGGTTCCTGGTGCAGATCAAGGAAATCGTAGATCTGGAGCTCACCGTTGAGCAGCGTGCCTTCGATAGCATCAGTGCCGATGAACTACGCTTCCTTAAGCGCAAGGGCTTCTCGGATCGCCGTCTGGCCTATCTGACCAAGACCACCGAGCAGGCCGTGCGCGAGCGCCGCCATGCCCTGGGTGTGCGTCCGGTTTACAAGCGCGTGGATACCTGTGCCGCTGAATTCGCTACGAACACTGCTTATATGTACTCGACTTATGAAGACGAGTGCGAAGCCAACCCCACCGATAAGAAAAAGATCATGGTATTGGGCGGTGGCCCGAACCGTATCGGTCAAGGGATTGAATTCGATTACTGCTGCGTCCATGCCGCCATGGCGATGCGCGAAGACGGTTACGAGACCATCATGGTCAACTGTAATCCGGAAACCGTATCGACTGACTACGACACTTCAGATCGTTTGTACTTTGAACCGCTGACGCTGGAAGACGTGCTGGAAATCGTCGCCATCGAAAAACCGGTTGGCGTGATCGTGCAATACGGCGGCCAGACACCGTTGAAGCTGGCGCTGGCGCTGGAAGCCAACGGCGTGCCGATTATCGGCACTTCGCCAGACATGATTGATGCGGCCGAAGACCGTGAGCGCTTCCAGAAGCTGCTGCACGATCTGGGCCTGAAGCAACCGCCGAACCGTACGGCACGCACAGAAGAAGAAGCGCTGCGTATGGCCGAAGAAATCGGTTATCCGCTGGTCGTGCGCCCGTCGTACGTGCTGGGTGGTCGTGCCATGGAAATCGTGCACGAGCAGAAGGACCTGGAGCGCTACATGCGCGAAGCCGTTAAGGTGTCCAATGATTCGCCCGTGCTGCTGGATCGCTTCCTCAACGACGCCTGCGAAGTGGACGTCGATGCGCTGTCCGATGGCAATGAAGTCATCATCGGCGGCGTGATGGAACACATCGAACAAGCCGGCGTGCACTCCGGTGACTCGGCCTGTTCGTTGCCACCGTATTCGCTGGGCAAGGCTGTTCAGGAAGAACTACGTCGTCAGACCAAGGCCATGGCCAAGGCACTTAATGTGTGCGGTCTGATGAACGTGCAGTTCGCCATTAAAGACGACGAAGTCTATGTGCTGGAAGTGAACCCACGGGCCTCGCGTACCGTGCCGTTTGTTTCCAAGGCCACCGGTCTGCAACTGGCTAAGATTGCCGCCCGTTGTATGGCGGGCCAATCGCTGGCCTCGCAAGGCGTGACTAAAGAAGTCGTGCCGCCGTATTACTCGGTGAAAGAAGCCGTCTTCCCGTTTGCCAAGTTCCCGGGTGTGGATACGATCCTCGGACCAGAAATGAAGTCCACGGGTGAAGTCATGGGCGTTGGCAAGACCTTCCCCGAAGCGTTTGTCAAAGCACAAATGGCCAGCAGCGTCATTCTGCCGAAGAGCGGCAAGGTCTTCCTGTCGGTTAAAGACAGCGACAAGACCAAGGCCGTTGAAATGGCTCGCCAGCTGCATCTGGCCGGTTATCAGCTGATTGCCACGCGTGGTACGGCCAAAGCCATTGAAGAAGCCGGTATCCCGGTGCAGCGCGTGAACAAAGTCACCGAAGGTCGCCCGCACGTGGTCGATGCCATCAAGAACAATGAAATTGCCTTGATCATCAACACCGTGGAAGAAAAGCGTCATGCCATTAATGACTCGCGTTCGATCCGAACCTCCGGTCTGATGGCGCGCGTGACCATGTTCACCACCATCTGGGGCGCCGAAGCCGCTGTCGCCGGCATTCTGTCGGGCGATGCATTGAAGGTCTATGCCATTCAGTCACTGCATGCGCAGCTGAACTAATTTTACCGTTGACTGCCATGAACAAGATTCCACTTACGGTGCATGGTGCGGCTTTGCTTAAAGAAGAGCTGCATCGTCTGAAGACCATTGAACGCCCGGCGGTGATCGAAGCGATTGCCGAGGCGCGGGCGCACGGCGATCTTTCGGAAAATGCCGAATACGACGCTGCCAAAGAAAAGCAGGGTTTTATCGAAGGCCGCATCCAGGAGGTTGAGAGCAAGCTCAGCCACGCCCAGATTATTGATCCGTCCAGCACCGATGCCGATGGCCGTTGCGTGTTCGGCGCAACCGTTGATCTGGAAGATGCCGATTCGGGCCAGGCGGTAACCTATCAGATCGTCGGTGAAGACGAAGCCGATATCAAACAGGGCAAAGTATCTTTTGCCTCACCGCTGGCGCGTGCACTGATCGGCAAATTTGCCGGTGATGTGGTGCAAGTGCAAACGCCCGGTGGGCAGCGCGAATACGAAATGATCGATGTTCGCTACGTCTGATCAGCGCTGATCAGTTGTTCTGAAAGCTGCGCTTGAGCTGGCGGGGTGCCTTACGGCGGCCCGTCGCCTTACCGGATTTATCGACCTTCACTTCCACCTTGGGGCGCCACACCACCAGCAATTTGCCGATATGCTGAATCGCCGCCGCATTAAGCGTGCGACAGATCTCGGCCAGGTAGGCTTCCCGCGTGTCACGTTCATCACTGACCACACGGATCTTGATCAGACCGTGCCGATCGAGGGAATGGCTGATTTCCTTGAGGACCGTTTCCGACAAGCCATTGTCGGCAATCGTCACAACAGGATTCAGGCTATGCGCCTCAGCCTTGAGCGCACGACGCTCGGTGGTGCTAATCGCCAATTCACCCGGAACAGGGGCTTCGGCAGTCTCATCGGCAATCAATTGGGCGATACGATCAAGGGTCATAAGTGAACTCAAAGCATTAAACACGGATAATACACGGCTGGCATTGTACGCCAGCCACGAATAGAACAGCGAACTCAATCAAGAGACAGCAGGCAGAAAGTATGGCAAGAACAAAGACCAGCAGGGCGTGGATGCGCGAGCACGTCAATGACCCCTGGGTGCAACGCGCAAAGGCAGAGGGCTGGCGCTCGCGCGCGGCCTTTAAGCTCATGGAAGTCGATGACAAAGACAAGCTCATCCGCAAAGGCGCCATTGTGGTTGATTTGGGCTGTACGCCCGGCGGCTGGTCGCAGGTGGCCCGCAAGCGGCTGGGCACCACTGGCCGGGTCATCGGCCTCGATCTGCTGCCGCTTGACCCGATGCTGCCCGGCGTCGAGTTTCTGCAAGGGGACTTTCACGAGGAGTCGGTACTCAAACAAGTGGAAGAAATGCTCCACGGGGCCAAAGTAGACCTTGTGCTTTCGGATATGGCCCCCAATATGTCAGGTATTCCGCTGTCTGATCAGGCACGTTCTGTTCATCTGGCGGAACTGGCACTGGATTTTGCCGCGAATCACCTGCAACCGCAGGGGTCTTTCCTGGTCAAAGTCTTTCAGGGCTCAGGTTTTACCGAATACATCAACGAGATGCGCAAGGTTTTCCGCAAAGTCGTCACGCGCAAGCCCGAAGCATCACGTGGACGCAGTAGTGAGCTGTATCTGTTGGGCCAGGGGTTAAAGTAACGGTATGTAGAGCGCGCTCTTCGGCTCAGGTAGAATAAGTCATCAGTTTGATTAAGGCAGAAAGCCATCGTGAATAACAATCTCTTTCGAAACGTTGCCATCTGGGTCGTGATTGGTCTTGTACTGATGACGGTATTTAACCAGTTCAACAACAAGCAGACCGCTCAGAACTCGGTTGAATACTCTCAATTCATCGAAGAGGTGAAAGAGGGCAAGATCAGCAAAGTCGTCATGGAAGGCCGCACGCTGAAGGCCACCACGACTGATGGCAAAAAGGTTACGTCTTACGCACCGCCCGATCTGTGGCTGGTGTCAGATCTGCTCAAGAGCGGCGTCAAGATTGAAGCCAAGCCAGAAGAAGAACCTTCCATGCTGATGAATATCTTCGTCAGCTGGTTCCCGATGCTGCTGCTGATCGGTGTGTGGATTTTCTTCATGCGTCAGATGCAAGGGGGCGGCGGCAAAGGCAATAGTCCGTTCTCGTTCGGCAAGAGCAAAGCGCGCATGACCGATCAGGCGCAGAATACGGTCACGTTTGCTGATGTGGCGGGCTGTGATGAAGCCAAAGAAGAAGTGCAGGAGCTGGTCGACTTTTTGAAAGACCCGACCAAGTTCCAAAAACTGGGCGGTCGCATTCCGCGCGGTGTGCTCATGGTCGGTAGCCCGGGTACGGGTAAGACCCTGCTCGCTAAAGCCATTGCCGGTGAAGCCAAAGTCCCGTTCTTCTCGATCTCCGGTTCAGACTTCGTCGAAATGTTTGTCGGCGTGGGCGCTGCCCGCGTGCGCGACATGTTCGAACAGGCCAAGAAACAATCGCCCTGCATCATCTTTATCGATGAAATCGATGCCGTCGGTCGTCACCGTGGCGCCGGTCTGGGCGGTGGTAACGACGAACGCGAACAAACCCTGAACCAGATGCTGGTTGAGATGGATGGTTTTGAAGGCAGCCAGGGCGTCATCGTCATTGCGGCCACTAACCGTCCGGACATTCTGGACCCGGCGCTGCTGCGCCCCGGTCGTTTCGACCGCCAGGTGGTGGTGCCGCTGCCGGATATTCGCGGTCGTGAAGAAATCATCAAAGTCCACATGCGCAAAGTGCCGGTTGCACCGGACATCAAGGCCGACATTCTGGCTCGTGGTACGCCCGGCTTCTCGGGTGCGGACCTGGCCAATCTGGTGAACGAAGCCGCCTTGTTTGCCGCGCGCCAGAACAAGCGCCTGGTCGACATGGAAGATTTCGAAAAGGCCAAAGATAAAATCATGATGGGCGCCGAGCGCCGCAGCATGGTGATGAGCGAAGACGAAAAACGCAACACGGCCTACCACGAGTCGGGCCATGCCGTCGTGGCCAAGCTGCTGCCGAAGTCCGACCCGGTACACAAAGTCACCATCATTCCGCGCGGCCGCGCGCTGGGCGTGACCATGCAGCTGCCGGAACAGGATCGCTATGCCTATGATCGCGGTTACCTCATGGATCGCATCGCCGTGCTGTTTGGCGGTCGTGTGGCTGAAGAGCTGTTCATGCACCAGATGACCACCGGTGCATCAAACGACTTCGAACGGGCGACATCGATGGCGCGTGACATGGTCACCCGCTACGGCATGTCGGATCTGGGCCCTATGGTCTACGGTGAGAACGAAGGGGAAGTCTTCCTGGGTCGCTCCGTGACCACGCACAAGGCCATGTCCGAAGCCACCATGCAGAAAGTGGATGCCGAAATCCGTCGCATCATCGACGAGCAATATGCGTTGGCCAAACGCCTGCTCGACGAAAACCGCGACAAGGTCGAAGCCATGACGCAGGCATTGCTGGAATGGGAAACCATTGACGCCGATCAAATCAACGACATCATGGCCGGTAAAGCCCCGCGTCCACCGCAACCGCCGGGCGGTGGCTCCAGCCAGCCGCCGTCGGCACCCGCGACCGAGACGACCAACGGCGCCCCGGCAACGGCCTGATCCCTTGTTGTTAGGCTGATTGACCCAGGCCGACCCCGATCACAGATTCGGGTCGGCCTTTTTGTTTGATTCGCTAGCCATGTCCCAACATATTATTTCCTGCGGTACGCATACACTGACCTGGTCGCCCGGCCGGCCCCTGGTCATGGGCATCGTCAATGTGACGCCCGATTCCTTTTCTGGCGATGGGCTTGGCTTGCAGGTCGATGCCGCGTTCGATCAGGCCCTGGCCATGATGGCCGCCGGCGCTGATCTGGTGGATGTGGGGGCGGAATCAACCCGCCCCGGTGCCGAGACCGTCTCGGCGGAAGAAGAACTCAATCGCCTGTTGCCCTTGCTCGAACGTCTGGTCGCCGCAGGCATCCCCGTATCCGTCGATACCTACAAAGCCACGGTCATGGCGCAAGCCATTCGTCTGGGCGCTGGCCTGATCAATGATATTTCTGCCCTAAGTGACCCGGCAGCCGCCGCGGCCCTGGCGCCGCATCAACGCGTTGCTGTTTGCCTGATGCATATGCAGGGTACGCCGCAGCACATGCAGCAATCACCGCACTACGACAATGTCTGCGCCGACGTTCAGGCCTTCCTGCAGCAGGCAGTGGATCAAGCCGAATCGGCGGGCATCTGTCGCAGCCGGTTGATCCTGGACCCCGGGTTTGGCTTTGGCAAGAACTTTGTGCATAATCAACAATTATTTCAGGCGTTGCCGCAGTTGGTTGCACTGGGCCTGCCGGTCTTGGTCGGCGTATCGCGTAAAACCATGATCGGACACATCACCGGCCAACCCGTCGAACAGCGCATCGCCGGTAGCGTGGCGGCCGTCCTGTGGGCGGCCCAGTACGGTGCCGCCATAGTTCGTGTGCACGATGTGGCGCAAACCGTCGACGCACTTAAAGTTTCCTGGGCGTTGGGCCCGCAGCAATAAGGACATCAACATGAGTCGTAAATATTTTGGCACCGATGGCGTGCGCGGTCGGGTGGGTCAATATCCCATTACGCCGGACTTCGTTTTAAGGCTGGGTTACGCCGCAGGCAAAGTGCTGGCCAATCGCTGTGACGCCGGATCGCATCGCCCCGGGGTGCTGATCGGCAAAGACACCCGTAATTCAGGCTACATGCTCGAAGCCGCTTTAGAGGCGGGTTTTTCAGCCGCCGGGGTCGATGTCTACCTGACCGGGCCATTGCCCACGCCCGGTATCGCTTACCTCACACGCGCCTTGCGTTTGCAGGCCGGTGTGGTTATCTCGGCATCGCATAATCCCTTTGAAGATAATGGCATCAAATTCTTTTCGGCCGACGGCAAAAAGCTGCCCGACGACGTAGAACGCGCCATCGAAGCCGCCATTGATCAAATGGACGGCAAACCCATGCAGACCGTCGAACCCAAAGATCTGGGGCGGGCGCGCCGCATCGATGATGCCGCCGGTCGTTATATTGAATTCTGTAAAAGCACCGTGCCCGCCAGTTTTGATCTGCGCGATTTGAAGATCGTGGTCGATTGCGCGCACGGCGCGGCGTATCACATCGCCGCCGAGGTATTGCACGAGCTCGGGGCCGATGTGGTGGCGATTGGCAATGCACCGGATGGCGAGAACATCAACGAAGGCGTCGGGGCATTACACCCACAATTACTGGCGGCCACCATTCAGGCAACCGGGGCTGATCTGGGTATCGCCCTCGACGGCGATGCCGATCGGCTGGTGATGGTGGATGCCCAAGGCAAAGCCTACGATGGTGACCAGATCCTGTATGCCATCGTGCGTGAGCGGCTGCTCAATGGCCCGGTGGCCGGCGTCGTCGGCACCTTGATGACCAATATGTCGCTGGAGCAAGCGCTGGCCGAGCGCAATGTGCCGTTCAAGCGGGCCAAGGTCGGCGACCGGTATGTCATGGAACTGTTGGCCGCAGAAGGCTGGTTATTCGGCGGCGAAAACTCCGGCCACATCCTGGCGCTGGATCGGCATACCACGGGCGATGGCATGGTCTCCGCCTTGCAGGTCCTGGTTGCGCTCAAGCGCGCGGGCGGCACACTGGCCGAATTGCTGGGTGCGCTGGTGCTCTATCCGCAGTGCATGATCAACGTGCCCGTTAAACCCGGCTTCAACTGGCAGGACCATACAACCGTCGTTGAAGCCGTTAACGCCAGCATTGCCCGTCTGGGCAACCGGGGCAGGGTGCTGCTGCGCCCCTCGGGCACCGAGCCGGTCTTGCGCGTCATGGTCGAAGCCATCGACGCCGATTTGTCACGGAACGAAGCCGACGCCATCGCCGCTGTGGTGCAGGCAGCGCTGTAACGCATTGACCGGATCGCCGCAAGAAAATAGAATCTAGGGTTGCACAGCGCATACGAGAATACTTATGACGGTCGTCAGAACACCGCTGGTGGTAGGCAACTGGAAGATGAATGGCAGCTTTGAGCGCAACCAGCCGCTGCTGGAAAGCCTGCTTAGCCATCTTGCGCAAAAGCGCCTGCCAGAAGTCGGCGTGTGTCCGCCGTTCCCTTATCTGGCCCAGGTAGGCGCCTTATTGGCCGAAACCCCCGTGCGCTGGGGCGCGCAAACCGTCAGTGAACATCGGGCCGGTGCCTATACCGGCCAGGTCAGCGCCACCATGCTTAAAGACCTGGGGTGTAGTTACGCCATCGTCGGCCATTCCGAGCGCCGTCAGTTCTGCGCCGAAACCGATGACGCCGTTGCCCGTCAGGCCATGGCCGTGCTGGATAGCGGGCTGGTGCCCATCATCTGCGTCGGCGAATCAGCCGCCGAAGAAGCCGCCGCCCAAACCTTGTCTGTCATCGACCGTCAACTGGCACCCGTTCTGCTCGCCCTGGCCGGCGTGGCCGATGAAGGCGCCAGCGTCGTCGTCGCCTACGAGCCGGTCTGGGCCATTGGTACCGGCAAAACCCCTACGCCAGAAGGCGTCCAGGCAGTGCATGCCCACATCCGCGCCGCCCTCGACGCCGCTGGTCTGGTACAGACCCGCATCCTCTACGGCGGCAGCGTCAAGGGCAGCAACGCAGAAACCCTCTTCGCATTACCCGATGTCGACGGCGGTCTGATCGGCGGCGCCGCCCTGGATGCGCAAGATTTCAGTACAATCTGTACCGCAGCGGCAAACCGCTTGGTGTAACCACCAGATTTTTCAAGAAAGAGAAGTAGGCAATCAGATGGATATTCTTTACGTCGTCGTTTTAGTCATCAACATCATCGCTGCGCTAGGCGTCATTGGCCTCGTGCTCATGCAGCATGGCAAAGGCGCAGACATGGGCGCAGCCTTTGGTAGCGGCGCTTCCGGCAGCCTGTTCGGCGCCACCGGCTCGGCCAACTTTTTGTCGCGCTCGACCGCCGTACTGGCCACCGTATTCTTCATCACCGCGTTGCTGTTGGCTAATTTTCAAGCAGGTCAGGCGAAAAGCGCTGGAAGTGTCATGCAAACCAATGTAGAATCCACCCCCGTTGGTGCGGGCGCGGCCAGTGTTCCGACGGATGGCAAAACAGCTGATCCGGCCGGGGCATCAAAGGCTAAAAAAGTACCACAGTAAGTAAAATGCCGACGTGGTGAAATTGGTAGACACGCTATCTTGAGGGGGTAGTGGCGTAAGCTGTGCGAGTTCGAGTCTCGCCGTCGGCACCAAAAATTTGGCAAAGCAAAAAGGTTGCAACGATTCGCAAATAAGCGGCGTGCAGCCTTTTTTGTTTTCATGGTCCCGCTTTTCTTGTGGATAAAGGTCCACGTGTCGCAGAATGAGATCGCATCAATAGGCATTTGATGAGGAGAGTTTGCGCCTAGCTGCAAAAAAACCTTTAGTATGAAATCGTTACAGATGGGGCCTGAACAACATGAAGCATGTCTGCTATCAGGAATGGCATTTGTTTTCTCAATTCATCAAGTTCAATGCCTTAAGAGAAAGGGTTTGCAGGCTGGATCTTTTTTAAGAAAGCCTTAAAAAGGCTGTCACAGTAGAAAGGTTTTCAGCTACAATTCGGCTGTTTGTGCTGGGGCGAGTTGTGCGCCCTGGTGGGTTGTTGGTCTCGATTGTTGTGCGTCATTTGGCAAACTTTGGGTGGCTTGATGCTCGAAAATTACTTTCCGATTTTGGTGTTCATTGGGGTGGGCCTCGCCGTTGGCGTATTGGGCCGGCTGCTGAACCATGTGCTGGCACCGAACAATCCTGATATTGAAAAGCTCTCTGCGTACGAGTGCGGCTTTGAGGCCTTTGAAGATGCGCGGATGAAGTTTGACGTTCGCTATTATCTGATTGCCATTCTATTTATTCTTTTCGATCTGGAAATCGCCTTCCTGTTCCCGTGGGCAGTGGTGATCAAAGAGATCGGCATGCACGGTTTTATCGCCATGATGGTCTTCTTGGGCATTCTGGTGGTTGGCTTCATCTACGAGTGGCGCAAGGGCGCCCTTGAGTGGGAGTAAGCGATGTCGAAGATTCAGGGCGTGCTCAACGAAGGCTTTGTGACGACCACGGCCGATAAGCTGATTAACTATTGTCGTACCGGTTCGTTGTGGCCTATGACCTTTGGTCTGGCTTGCTGTGCGGTAGAAATGATTCATGCCGGTACCTCGCGTTACGATCTGGACCGTTTTGGTATGGTGTTCCGCCCCAGCCCGCGTCAGTCTGATCTGATGGTGGTTGCTGGCACGCTGACCAATAAAATGGCCCCGGCGCTGCGTAAGGTGTACGACCAGATGGCCGAACCGCGTTGGGTGGTGTCGATGGGCTCTTGCGCCAACGGCGGTGGTTACTATCATTATTCGTATTCGGTGGTACGTGGTTGTGACCGCATTGTGCCGGTTGATATTTATGTGCCGGGCTGCCCGCCAACGGCTGAAGCGCTGCTCTATGGTCTGATCCAGTTGCAGAACAAAATTCGCCGTACCAGCACGATTGCCCGCTGAGGCCAGGTTCAGGAAATCTCACGATCATGACTCTAAACACGCAAGCACTCGCCGATCTTCTGCAGCAGGTTCTGGGCAGCAGCATCGTGCGTTTGAAGCAGGATCTGGGCGAAGTCACCATCGATATCGCCCCAGCGGATTACCATGCAGCGGCGCTGAAGCTGCGCGATACGGCCGGTCTTAAGTTCGACCAGCTGATCGATCTGTGCGGTATGGATTACTCCACGTATGGTGGTAAAGAATCGCACCCGCAGCGTTTTGCGGTGATTGTGCATCTGCTGTCTGTTGAGCTGAACCAGCGTGTGCGTCTGCGCGTTTACGCGCCGGATGACCAGATGCCGGTGCTGGATTCGCTGGTGGATGTCTGGACGGGTGCCAACTGGTTTGAACGTGAAGCCTTTGATCTTTACGGCATTCTGTTTGTGAATCACCCCGATCTGCGTCGCATTCTGACCGATTACGGTTTTGTCGGTCATCCGTTCCGCAAGGACTTCCCGATTTCGGGTTATGTCGAGATGCGTTACGACGAAACGCAAAAGCGCGTGATCTATCAGCCTGTCACCATTGAGCCGCGCGAGAACACCCCGCGCATCGTGCGTGAAGAAACCTACGCCGGACCTGCGCGTTAATCGCGGGTTCACATTTTTGAGATCAGTACGGACCTAACCGGACATCCAGGATCCCAGCATGTCAGAGATTCGTAACTACACATTGAACTTCGGCCCGCAGCACCCTTCGGCACACGGTGTGCTGCGTTTGGTGCTGGAGCTGGATGGTGAAACTGTCGAACGTGCCGACCCGCACATCGGTCTGTTGCACCGTGCCACGGAAAAATTGGCTGAGACCCGTACCTGGGTGCAGTCGGTGCCTTACATGGATCGTCTGGACTACGTGTCGACGATGTGTAACGAGCACGCCTACTGTATGGCCATCGAAAAACTGCTGGGCGTACAGGTGCCGGAACGTGCCCAGTACATCCGCGTGATGTTCGATGAAGTCACCCGTTTGCTGAACCACCTGCTGTGGATTGGCTGTCACGGTCTGGACGTGGGTGCCATGACGATGGCACTATACACCTTCCGCGATCGTGAAGATCTGATGGATGTGTACGAGTCGGTGTCGGGTGCGCGTTTGCACGCCGCGTACATCCGCCCGGGTGGTGTGTACCGTGATCTGCCGGATGTGATGCCGAAGTATGAAGTCTCGCGCTGGAAAGATGCCAAGCGCGTGGCGGAGCTGAACGAAAACCGTCAGGGTTCGTTGCTCGACTTCCTGGAAGACTTTACGAATCGTTTTCCGAAATACCTCGACGATTATCACAATCTGCTAACGAACAACCGGATCTGGAAACAGCGTCTGGTGGATGTCGGTGTGGTGTCGCCAGAGCGTGCGCTGAATATGGGCTTTACCGGCGCGATGCTACGCGGTTCGGGCATTGCCTGGGATCTGCGCAAGAAGCAGCCGTACGAAGTGTATGACCGTCTGGATTTCGATATTCCGGTGGGTACCAATGGCGACTCCTATGACCGTTATCTGGTGCGTATGGAAGAGATGGCCCAGTCCAACCGCATTATCAAACAATGTATTACCTGGCTGCGCGCTAACCCGGGCCCGGTCATGACCAATGATTACAAAGTGGCGCCGCCGCCGCGCGAAGCCATGAAGTCGAACATGGAAGAGCTGATTCACCACTTCAAGCATTTCACGGAAGGCATCCACGTGCCGGAACACGAGTGCTACGCCGCTATTGAGCATCCGAAGGGTGAGTTCGGTATCTACCTGGCATCGGATGGTGCCAATAAGCCGTATCGCATGAAGATCCGCGCCCCGGGCTTTGCCCACCTTTCGGCGCTGGAAGAAATGTCCCGTGGACACATGATCGCCGACGTGGTCACGATTATCGGGACCCAGGATATCGTTTTTGGTGAGGTTGACCGCTGATGCTGACTCAGGAAACCCTCGCGCGCTTTGACCGCGAAGTTGCCAAGTACCCGGCTGAACAGAAACAGTCGGCCATCATGGCCTGTCTGACCCTGGCGCAGGTAGAAAAAGGCTGGCTCGATAAAGAGACGATTGCCTTCGTGGCTGCCTATCTGGATATGCCAGCGATTGCTGCCGAAGAAGTGGCAACCTTCTACAACATGTACAACCTGAAACCGGTTGGCAAGTACAAGTTGGCCGTTTGCACCTGTATCCCCTGTGCCTTATCGGGTGGTCGTGATGCCGCAGCCTATTTGGCTGATCGTTTGGGTATCAAGCTGGGTGAAACAACGGCGGATGGCAAGTTCACGCTCGTCGAGAGTGAATGCCAGGGTGCCTGTGGTGATGCGCCGGTTGCGCTGGTTAACAACCACAGCATGAAGAGTTTTCTGACGCCTGATAAATTGGATCAACTGCTGGAGGAACTGAAGTAATGGCTATCCTCGGTTCCATCAATCCCATTATGACCGCTAGCTGGCAAGGTGATGCCGGTTGGGGTATCGACGCGTACATTAAGCGTGGCGGTTACGAAGCACTCAAGAAGATTCTTTCGGAAAACATTCCGCCAGAAGGCGTGATTGCCGAAGTTAAAAAATCAGTACTGCGCGGTCGTGGCGGTGCAGGCTTTCCGACCGGTCTGAAGTGGAGCTTCATGCCCCGCACCATGCCGGGCGACAAGTACATTGTCTGTAACACCGATGAAGGTGAGCCGGGGACATTTAAAGACCGCGACATCATGCGTTATGACCCGCATTCGGTGATCGAGGGCATGATCATCGGCGCCTATGCAATGGGCGCCACGCGTGGTTACAACTATATCCACGGCGAAATCTACGAACTCTACGAGCGCTTTGAAGCCGCATTGGCTGAAGCACGTGCCGCCGGGTTTCTGGGTCAGAAGATTCTGGGCAGTGAGCATTCGTTCGAGCTGTTTGCCCACCATGGTTATGGTGCGTATATCTGTGGTGAAGAAACGGCGCTGCTCGATTCAATCGAGGGTAAAAAGGGTCAGCCGCGCTTTAAGCCGCCGTTCCCGGCCTCGTTCGGTCTTTATGGTCGCCCGACTACCGTTAATAACACCGAAACCTTTGCGTCGGTGCCGTTCATTATCCGTCTGGGTTCAGAAAACTTCCTGAATGCCGGTAAAGAAAATAACGGTGGCACGAAGCTGTTCTCGATTTCGGGTCACGTTGAGCGCCCCGGCAACTACGAAATTCCGCTGGGCACACCGTTCGCCACCTTGCTCGAAATGGCCGGTGGTATGCGTGGCGGGCGCAAACTCAAAGCTGTGATCCCCGGTGGTTCCTCGTCACCGGTATTGCCCGCCGACATCATGATGCAATGTACGATGGACTATGACTCCATCTCCAAAGCCGGCTCCATGCTGGGTTCGGGCGCAGTGATTGTGATGGACGAAACGGTCTGTATGGTGGACGTGCTCAACCGCTTGTCGTTCTTCTACCATGAAGAATCGTGCGGTCAGTGTACGCCGTGCCGTGAAGGCACCAACTGGCTGTACCAGATCGTACATCGCATTGAGACAGGTGAGGGCAAGCCAGAAGATCTGGATATGCTCTTGTCGATCTGCAGCAACATTTGTGGCCGCACGATTTGTGCCCTGGGTGATGCTGCTGCGTTCCCGGTCATGAGCTTCCTCAAGCATTTCCGCTCGGAGTTCGAATATCACATTCAGCACAAGACTTGTCTGGTGCCGAAAGATGTTCAGCGCTCCGGTAGTACGTTCCACAGACATCCGAACGCCGCCTGATAGGGCGTCCCGCTTCATTCACAGATCTGATTTCGCGAGTCGCACATGCTAGAAATTGAAATCGACGGCAAAAAGGCACAGGTAGCTGACGGTTCTACCGTGATGGATGCTGCCAGCCAGCTGGGCATCTATATTCCACACTTCTGTTATCACAAGAAGTTGTCGATTGCTGCCAACTGCCGGATGTGTCTGGTTCAGGTTGAAAAAGCACCGAAGCCGCTGCCGGCCTGTGCGACACCTGTAACTAATGGCATGAAGGTGTTTACGCACTCCGAATTAGCCATCACCGCCCAGAAGGGTGTGATGGAGTTTCTGCTGATCAATCACCCGCTGGATTGCCCGATCTGTGATCAGGGCGGCGAGTGTCAGTTGCAGGATCTGGCTGTGGGTTATGGTCAGAGCGGTTCGCGTTTCACCGAAGAAAAACACGTTGTCTTTCACAAGAATGTAGGCCCGCTTATTTCGATGGAAGAAATGAGCCGCTGTATCCATTGCACGCGTTGCGTGCGCTTCGGCCAGGAAGTGGCCGGGGTCATGGAACTGGGCATGGTCAACCGTAACGTACATTCTGAGATCACCACCTTTGTCGGTAAGACAGTGGATTCGGAACTGTCGGGCAACATGATCGATATTTGCCCGGTCGGTGCGCTGACCTCCAAGCCGTTCCGTTATTCGGCCCGTACCTGGGAGCTGCAACGCCGTAAATCGGTGTCGCCGCATGACGCCACGGGCGCCAACCTGACGGTTCAGGTCAAAGGTGATGTGGTTAAGCGGGTGCTGCCGTTTGATAACGAAAATGTGAATGAATGCTGGATCTCGGACAAGGATCGTTTCTCGTACGAATCACTGAACAGCGCTGAGCGTCTGCTCAAGCCGATGCTGAAGCAGGGCGGTCAGTGGCAGGAAGTGGAATGGAACGTGGCGCTGGATTATGTGGCGCATGGTTTGCGTAGCATTGCCAAAGACGCCGGTGGTGATCAGATCGCTACGGTGGTCAGCCCGCACGCCACGCTTGAAGAAATGTACCTGGCAGGTCGTATTGCCCGTGCCCTGGGTTCGGACAATATCGATTTCCGTCTGCGTCAGCAGGATTTCCGCGCAGACGCGCAGCGCGCTGGTGCCGCGCCTTGGCTGGGTCTGCCATTGGCGGACCTGAGCAATGTGGAGGCCGCGCTGATTGTGGGTGGTTTCCTGCGTAAAGATGCGCCGCTGGTTGCGCAGCGTTTGCGTTATGCCGCGCGCAATGGCGCAGAAGTTTACTCGGTCAATGTGACCAGTGATGATTCACTGATCAAGCATGCCGGCATGATTTACACCGCACCAGGCCAACTGGTGGCTGCGCTGGCGGGCGTTGTCCGCGCCGCCGCAGAGATCAAGGGTGTTCAGGCTTCGGCGCTGGCAACTCTGGGTCAAGCCGGTGAACTGGAACGCAAGATCGCCACGTCGCTGATTGGCGATGGTCAGTTGGATGCAGGCCCGCGGGCCATTCTGCTGGGCAATGTGGCCGTTCAACACCCAGACTACTCGCTG
>JACCEC010370948.1_pt1 | contig 16413 bp, 10 predicted proteins | sample 7450121 | NCBI WGS metagenome assembly JACCEC01 (sample SAMN15323455, study PRJNA562643) | freshwater metagenome | isolation source: river surface water | place: USA:Blue River Watershed | collected 2017-08-18 | reverse complement strand
GGCTATTTCAAGTAGAGCGCTCTGAAGCGGCGACCTACCCTTTACCGAAAGACCTACTTATTACATTCCCCAAGGAATATAGATTGAAAGAGGCTCATCAGATGTCACGTAATCGTCGCCGCTGGATCCCTGCAGTACTTGCACCTGTACTTGTTGCTGGGTCGGTCTTTGGATTCTCAGTGCAGGCAAATGCAGCAATCGATCTTCCAGATAAGAGCGCATCGCAGATTCTGCAGATGATTAACACCAACCCTGACATTGCATTCTCAGGAACAATCGTGAAGAAGGCGAACATGGGTCTGCCGCCGATGAATATCGTTCCTGATATCTCACAGTCAATGATTGATGAGATGGCGAAGAAGATGCCGAAGGAGATGGGTGATTTCTTGCCTCAAGCTAGCGCACAAGGTGAGCTCGCACTTGCGCTCGAATTCTTTGCTGGCACACACCGCGCAAATATTTATGTCGATGGAATTAACAAATCACGCCTTCAGGTCCTTGATCTCTTGTCAGAGCGTTCATTTATCCGCAATGGCAACGAACTATGGACATACGATGCAACAAAGTCATTAGCTCAGCACACTGTCATTAACGAGCGCGAAGTTAAGAACGCCGAAAATATCGCACGTTTGTTGCTTGCAATGAACAAGTCAAAGTTGCCATTTGATTACACATCACCTGCAGCCGTGGCAGATTATCTCTTGAAGGAAGCAACAAAGTACTCAACTATCTCTGTTGCTTCTGATATCAAGATTGCCGATCGTGGCGCTTACCAAATCACTATGACGCCAAAGAGCAATCAATCACTCGTTGCATCAGCGACAATCTCAATCGATGCAGCAACAGGATTGCCACTTGCAGCACGCATCATGGCAGTTGGCCAATCAACTCCAGCATTTGAAGTCGCCTTTGAATCAATTACCTTTGAAACTCCAGCGGCATCAAACTTTAACTTCACACCTCCTGCAGGAACTCGTGTGATTGAGGTGCCAGCGCCAACTCAGGCAGATATCTTGCGTGGACTAAACAACTTGCCAGCACTACCTAGCGAAGCAGATGCCAAAGCGAAGATTGAAGATTTGATCAACCAGGGCTGGGGCGCAGTTGCCAAGGTTCCGGCTGCTCAGGTTCCTGCCGAATTACGCAAGCTTCAGGCTGAAAATAAGCTCTATACCGAGCTCACCAAGCCAGTTGCCGGCGGCCGCGTCTTTAGTTCAGCACTACTCAATATATTCTTTGCCGATAATGGAGATATCTACGCCGGCTCAGTCACAGTTGAGCGATTGCTAGCAGTTGCACAGCGATAACTTTGCAATCAAGACCACTGCTCTCGTTAAGAGTTTTGGTTCACACAATGCTGTCAACGCAATTGATTTAGCGGTCCCACGCGGATCTATCTTCGGTTTTCTCGGACCTAACGGTTCTGGCAAAACAACAACGATTCGTATGTTGTTAGGTCTTGCCGAACCAACAAGTGGCGAGATTTCTCTCTTGGGTCACGCGATTCCAACAGAGACCCAATCCGCTCTGCCACATGTGGGTGCACTTGTTGAAGGTCCAGCTTTCTATCCATATCTATCAGGACGCGAAAATTTAACTCGTTTTGATAGCGCAGATAGCAACGCAGATCCTAAGACTCGTGCAACTCGGGTTGAAACTGCACTTGCTCGTGTTGGTCTGACACAAGCATCCGAGAAGAAGGTTCATGCATATTCACTCGGTATGAAACAACGTCTTGGAATTGCCAATGCATTATTGCAACCACGACAACTTTTGATTCTCGATGAACCAACCAATGGGCTAGATCCGCAAGGCACTCGTGAGGTCCGTACATTGGTTCGTGACCTTGCATCACAAGGGATTACCATCTTTATCTCAAGCCACTTACTTCTTGAGATTGAACAGATTTGCACCCACCTCGCCGTCATGAGCGCTGGCAATCTCGTTGCCCAAGGTTCACTTGAAGAGTTGTCATTTAGCGAAGTGCTCAATCTCAACCTTAAGACTCCTGATATTGATCTCGCGCTCGAAGTTCTTGACACTTTGTCGATCAATGCGCGTATTGAAAGCGGAGTAGTAAAAGCAGAGATTGCACACGACTTCATCGCACCGCAGATCATTGTCGAGACTTTGGTGCAGGCCGATGTACAGATTGCAGGCTTCACCCTTGAGGCGCCACAGCTAGAAGAGCGCTTTGTCTCTTTGACGGGAGAAGGTTTCGATGTCGCGCGCTAGTGTTTTTCAAGGATTTGGCACCTTGCTCCGGTCAGAGCTGGTTGTCCTCTTCGGTCGCCGCCGTACCTGGGCCATGCTGGCCACAATCGCCTGTATTCCCATCTTTCTCGCGATTGCAGTCCAACTTTCCGGCTCCACCATCCCGCCTGGCGAAGGTCCGCCTTTCTTGGATCGAGTCAGCCAGAACGGTCTCTTCGTCGGCTTCACCGCAATGATTCTTGCGATTCCACTCTTCTTGCCACTGACAGTCGGCGTCGTTGCCGGTGACACCATCGCTGGCGAAGCAAACACTGGCACGCTGCGTTACTTGTTGATTGCACCCGTAGGCCGTCTGCGTTTATTGATTGTGAAGTTCCTGGGCGCAACCGCCTTTGCAATCGCTGCCACAACAACGTTGATGGTGACGGGAATTCTGATCGGTTTGATTCTCTTTCCGATAGGTCCAGTGACGTTGTTATCTGGTGATGTAATTTCGATTCCAGCAGCGCTATTGCGAATCGCTCTCGTTGCCCTATACGTGACAATCTCGTTGATGGGTCTTTCAGCAGTTGGTTTGTTTATCTCAACTCTTACAGTGATTCCTGTTGGAGCGATGGCGGCAACTGTTGTGGTCTCAACAGTGTCACAGATTCTGGCGACGCTTCCGCAGTTAGAGGTAATACACCCGTACCTCTTAACCTTTAACTGGTTTGGTTTTGCAGATTTATTACGCGCACCAATGGATTTCCATTCGATGGGCGTTAACGCTTTATTGCAATTGGGATATCTGATTATCTTTGGCTCAGCTGCATACAGCCGCTTTGCCACAAAAGATATTCTCTCTTAGCGCGAACTAGTAACTTTCGTTCTCACCGGCGAGATCGGTAAAGGTGTAGAGCGCCTCTAAATAATGATCTCCAGTGATGCCAAGGTTTGCTGCATCTGGTGGCGCAGTCTGCGGTTCAATACAGACTCCATCGGGATCTTCGGTGTAGACAACCCACCACGGTGCATCTGATTCGATATCGATACGTGCCACACCTTCGTAAACAACAGCGGGTGTTCCACGAACTTCAGTAAAGGCATCGTCCCAAGGTTCTGGCGTTGGCGCGATGATTTCACCAGTTGGTAAACCATCGTGACGTAACAACATCTTCGCCGCAGAGAATTCGATCTCAGCAGATCCACCCACACCAAGATCGCGAGCAAACCATGGGTGCTGCCCCAACCAGACCGGAAGATCGCAACCATTGGCATCGTATTCAAGGGTCCAACGGATAGCGTCATCTAATACTTCGATGGTCTGCTCGACCGTTGCTCCGCCGTAAGGCTTTGGCAGGTGCAGAAGTGAGCGCCCAGGGCCGATTTCCTGCCAAGAGGAGGTTAAGCCAAAACCATGTAAAGCATTTGGGGGATCGAGATGGGTGGGTAATTGAAATTCAGTACCAGTGGGAGATTTGATCAAACCATCTTTGATGCGACCTGCCCAAGGCGCCATCGCATACCAACCATAACTGGCAACATGCCCGCGAAATGGAACGGTGAATTCAAGATCTTTCCACTTCAGCGATGCAATACGCCCGCCTGCATCGAGATCGATTGCTACTTGAAACTCGGCATCATCAATAAATTGCATGCGCGGATTACTTTGTAAGTTCGTGCTTGTATGGAGGCTGCGCGCCTGGACGAGAACATGTAATTGCCGCTGCTGCAGCTGCGCGGGCCAAGGCTTCACGCAAGACATCACCAGTCAACGCCATGATTCCCTTTTCCACCATCGCTTCTACGATGATGGCGCCAACTGTGTCACCGGCGCCAACTGTGTCTGCAACAACAATCTTTACGCCAGGAACTTCCACTGCGCCGTCTGCAGTGAATCCAATCAGACCTTCGCTGCCGCGAGTCACAACTACGAGTGCCGCACCATCACGAACCCAACGCTCTGCTACTTCAGCAACAGTGTTATTTGGGAACAACCATGCAAGATCATCATCACTGACTTTAATCACAGATGAAATCGCAGCCCACTTTTCTACCGCTGCTTCATAGAGATCACGATCTCCCATCACTGATGGACGGATGTTGGGATCGAAGACAATCGGCGCAAACTCAGCAACCTGCAACGCCCAGTCATAGAGAACATCAGCGCTCGGTTGAATGATTGTTACTAGCGTTCCGATATGGAGAACCTTTGGTTGGTAGCGAGATGGATCTGGCAACCAATCAAGTGAGAAATCAAATGTGGCAGTGCCATCAATTTCAAAGATGTAAGAAGCGCTGCCGTTGGCATCAAGAGTTACATTTGCAACGCAGGTCGGCTTATCGCTAGTAAGTGCAAGATCAAGCTTGACCTCATCGCGTAGGAGTTCTTCACGAGACATCACGCCATAAGCATCGGTAGAGATGCCATCGATAAAGTGAACCTCGTGGCCCAAGCGGGCGAGCGCCTTAGCGGTATTGGCTGGGCCGCCTCCAACATGGGGAGCCTGTTCCTTAGAACCTGGGGCGATAGAAATTAAATCGATCAAAACTTCGCCGCAGACCCAGATACTCATGGCGCTATTCTGCCCGTTACTCTTGGGTCATGCTGACATTGCCTGAAACAGACCTGGTAGTCCACGAACTATGCCTCGGTGGCAATGTCTTCGGCTGGGGAGCCGATGAGAGCGGTTCTAGGGGCGTTCTAGACGCTTATGCCGGCCACGGGGGCAACTTCATCGATACTGCGGACATTTATAGCGAGTGGAAGCCAGGCAACAAGGGCGGCGAATCCGAGACCATCATCGGCAACTGGCTACAAGACAAAGATCGAAGCAAGTTCGTCATCGCTACCAAGGTCGCCAAGTTATCGACCCGGCCTGGCCTACGTCCTGAGAACATCATCGCTGCCTGTAATGATTCTTTAAAGCGCCTGCAAACCGATTACATCGACCTCTATTACTCGCACCATGATGATCCTGAGGTTCCGATGGCGGAGACTTTAGGCGCATATCAACAGTTGATTAGCGAGGGCAAGGTCCGTTATATCGCTGCATCTCAGCACACCGGACCTCGACTGCAAGAGGCACTTGAAATCGCAGAGCGCGAAGGTCTGCCGAAGTATGTAGCTTTGCAAGATCACTACAACTTGATGGAACGTAATCCTTTTGAAACTGAGCAATCAGATGTCGTCCTCAACAACGGAATCTCTGCGCTGCCGTTCTACGCACTTGCTCGTGGTTTTCTCACTGGTAAGTACCGCAAGGGTGTCACCGTTGATTCGATTCGTGCCGGTGGCGTAACGGATTACGAAACCGATCGCGGATATGCAGTTGTCGATGCGTTGAGCGATATCGCACGTGCGCATCACTCAACACCATCGGCAATCGCCTTAGCTTGGTTACGCGCTAACCCTGCTGTCTCTACACCGATTGCATCTGCTCGCACCGTGGAACAACTCAACGAGATTATCGAAGTTGTTCACTTGAGCGATGTCGAAGTAAAGATCCTTAACCGCGCCTCCGCTTAAGGGCGGAAGAAGGTCGAGCCCCAATTGGTAAACATTTCTACTAATCCAGGTTTGGCATATTCGACCGCTTTATTTGCCACCACCGGAGCATAATTGTTTATAGATACCATGGTGACAGTTGCTAACGCAGAACACGGGTACGAGCATGCATTAAAACCTATCGCCATCGCAGTACCTACGGAAAAAGCTCCGTAAGATTCTGAAATCACATTCGCATTTGCACGAGGAGTGATTGTAAACATCTGCAAAAGCAATAATACGGTTGAAATTGCGATGGTTTTCTTTACTGTAAATCTTATTGAAGTATTGGGCTGGGCTAAACTAAATACATTTTCCATGATCATCCAATCGTTAGATTGTGGATGAGGGTAGGAAGTCTTTATGACAGAACAATCACGTAATCTTCATTGAAGATAAACTTTAAAACTACTTTAAGTAGCTCTTAACTATTTAATTGCAGTAAGAGTCACAACCTTGGTCTTTGTACCGACCTTGATGGTGATTGTGTACTTACCAGCGACAGAGAACTTAATCGAAGGCAGTTTCACTGATCCGGCCTTGGCTACCTTCACAACAGGGGCTGTAAAGCTCTTGCCCTTTGGATCCTTAATCACCATGGTGATCTTGTCGCCCTTCTTTGCAGTAGGCACTACCGCTTGAAAGTTTGCTGACAATTTAAGGGTGACCTTCGTTGTCGCCGCAGTAAGTGTTGATGCCTTCACTGCACCAGTTACTTTGCCACCAATGACATAGCCAGTTGGCTTTGCTGACGCACTAGGAGCAGGCGAAGCAGAACTTGATGCCGTTGGCGATGGAGATGCACTTGGTTTTGGTGTGGCAGTCGCTGAAGGAGTTGGCGTAGGTGTCGGTGTCGCAACAACTGAAGGGTGCTCAGACTTCTTCAACACTGTGATGGAACGACGTGGAACTGATCCACCACGGTATCCCGCACCAGTTACCTCGAAAGTTCCAAAGGTGACTTTGGCTTTGTACTCCTTATAGAAAGTTGGGAATGCCTTGTCGAAGGTACGGATGATGTAATCACCATCGTTTGCTTCGTAATCAAGTGCACCAGCCTTGGTTGCGCAGATAGGACCGTAAGTCTTTGCGCCATCCTTTAACTGATGTACGAAGTACGCACATGCTTCACCTGAGAATGCTTTGGTGAAGTCATCCGGATCGGCCATGAAGAGGTTGAACCATGTGGTTCCAACTCCACCGCCTCCTCCACCGCCGCCAGCAGATGGCGCAGATCCACCGCCAGAGCCCCCGCCAGAGCCACCACCGCTTGATGATGCAGCGGTAATCGAGAAGGTACGAACTACTGGAGTAGCTGCTGCATATGAACCGTTACCAGCTTGTGATGCTGTGACGGTACATGTTCCCTGGTTGGTAAAGCTAACCGTTGTCCCGGTGACTGTGCAGTTACCTGAAGCAGAGAATGTGACTGTTAAACCTGATGTACTTGTTGCAGAGACAGTCAGTGGTCCTGGCAACGGCTGATTAGCGATTGCTGCAAAAGTGATTGTCTGCAAGGTCTTTGTGATGGTAAATGTCTTTGTCGCAACTGCTTCTGCATATGTTGATGTTGCAGGCGAGGTAGCGCGAATAGAACAGGTTCCCTCTGCAACCGCTGTAATCACTCCAGCAGAATAGGTACAAGCGCCGGTTGGGGTACCGGTTGCAGTGATGGTTACAGTGCCGTTTGAGGGTACGGTGACAGAGACGTTCTGAGTTCCGCCAATCACCAAGTTAGGTAGGGTCGATGGCGTAAAGACAGGAGTGTTATCAAGAAGCGCTGAAGGAGCCGCGATTGTGACTGCCGTTGATGCATCCGAAAATGCGCTATCTCCAACCAGATTTGTCGCCTTGACCTTGACTGTGTAAGTACCAGCAGAGACATTTGTGAGTTCAACAGATGTCGTGCTTGCCGCAGTTGGATTTCCAACGGCCGCACCGGCGTTGTCGTAGAGGTAAACCTTGTAGCCTGTAATTGCACTATTTCCAGTGATAGTTGGTGCGACCCAGCTGACAGAGATTGAAGATGTATTTGGGCTTGCCGTGACGCTGGTTGGCTTTTCTGGTGCAGATGGAAGGGTTGCAGATGAGAATGCAACGTAATCAGAGCTTCCGTTGGCGTTCTTAGCCAGAATCGAGAAGACGATGCTTGCGCCTGCAGTCAAACCTGAAATTGTCTTTGTTGTTGCAGATGCATCAGCAGTGGTTGTCTCGTTACTTGTTCCGTTCTTGATGATGTAACCAGTGATCGCGCTGCCGCCAGTGTTGCTCGGCGCACTCCACGTAAGGGCCACAGATCCTGAAGATGCAACAGCGGAGACTGGCGTTGGAACATCCGGTGAGGTGATTGGTGTACCTGTTACTGCAGCCGATGTTGCACTCGTATTACTACTTGATGTTCCCGTGACTGTCACGGAGTATGAAGTTCCTCCGGTTAGGCCTGTGACTGGAGTTGAGAATTCTGTTGCCGTCAGGCTTGGCGTGAATGAAACGGTAACAACCTGAGCTCCGGCGGTTGCCGTGATCACGTATGCAATTGGTTGTGGGTGAGTCCCGTCAATAACTGGTCGTTGCCACGAAACATTGAGTTGACCCGCATTAACAGCTGTATTCGATGTGACTGCCGACGAGACAGAGACGTTTGCAGGAGCATTAGGGGTATCAACTGCTTGTGCAGCCGACACCCCAGCGCCCAATAGGCCGACGAGGGTAAGGAGGACTACTCCGATGCGGCCGCGCATTACGCAGCTGCAATCAAGAAGTCGCGAGTGCTAGAACCCACAGAAGGCGGCGTGATATTTGTCCGACTTCCAGTGCCCAAGGTGGCCTTATCTGTTCCAACTGGGAAGACCTTGATATTCCAGGTCTTTGTTGGATCAAGCATCAAGCCGTAACGACCATCAGAACCGGTTGAGGTAATGACAGCTGTTGACTCATTCACCGCATTTACTTCGTTCGCATAGACGATTGCTCCTACGAGTGGCGTGTTATCAGATGCCTTCTTCACCATTCCGACGATGTTTCCGCCATCGAGTGCGATTGTGACTGCACCTGTTGTGAACGTTCCTGCATCACACTTGCCAGAGACTTCACTGACAACAGCATTGCTATCTGTAGTGACAATACAAGAGGTACGCGCACCTGATCGGCCTTGTCCTGGATACGACATGATGCGGTAGCGCTTAGACGCAGCCAAGAAGATTGAGCTGATTCCGCTTTCGTTGAGGCCATAGCCACCGACCCATGCTTGATAGTTATCAGAGCTATTCACTTCTTCGATACCAATCCAACCGAACTTGTTAGCAACAGCGTTCGATGCATTAACTGTGACTGTGAGGTTTGGAGACTTAGGGCTTAGCGCCAAGCCACCAATTAACTCTGCCCAGGTGTACCCGCTGCCAGAGTTATTGTCATAATTGGTCGCATAGAGCTGACGTTGGTTCCAAGGTGCATTGATCTCGACAGCGAACTTCCATGATGATGAAACTGTTGATGTTTCAAGATTCATTGAAGCGTAACCGCTGCTATTGGAGTTCGCTCCACCTAACCAACGACGATTGTTGACGTTTGCTGGGTCGTACGCAAAGACTGTCACCCATGAATTGACCATCGCGGTCGATGTTCCTGGTGCAACTACTTGAATACGAGTATTTGGTGAGAGACCAACAACATCGCCGAGTGTCTTTGTTGGGTAGTCACCATTTGCTGGGACGTTTTCCAAACCTGAACAGATTGGCTTTGACTGTGTTGATCGGCAATCCCAACGGGCCATCTCGACATTTCCTCCATATGGAGGATCTACCCAGACATAAAGAGGCTGTGATGTGGTGTAGTTATTCATCGAACGAATAGCTACTGCGTCAACAAAGAGTGAAACCTTTCCATCCGCATCAGATTGAGCATTTGTGTACCAGCGCCCTGAACCAATACCAACGTTTGCATTTGCAACAGCTGATCCATTGATTTTCAGAGTGAAGGTCACATTTGGCGCACGGAGTGCAACACGTACTGTCTTGGTTGCTCCATCCTGAACGCAAGAACCCCCAGTTGAGATGGTTCCATTTGCTACCGTGACTAAACACTGAGCTGACTTAGCTACGTTGCTCGCACCCCAAGGGACGTTCGCTTCGATTGCATATTGTTCTCCAGCGTTGTTATTTGGAAGGCTGAGTCCAATTTCGCCATTGCGACGAGAGTGAACGCCCTGCTGCCAGAAGTACTCACCTGTCGTGGCATTACTTGGAACAACCCAGCTATTGGCAACTGTTGTTCCGTTTGGATCAACAACCACACCTGTGACAGATGGTGTGCCGAGAGTTAGTGGATAGACAGTACGACCATTTACATCTTGGGTATTCACTGCAGAGGTTGTGGTCTTGTTAATCACTGTCAGTGCAGAAGATGAGACAGCAACTGCATAAGCCTGGCGGCTGTAGTTCGTTGATGCATTCCATGCTGGATTAACCGTTACGGTGTAATTCTTGATACCGCTAGATGGAGTATCCAACTTGAAGGATGCGAAACCATTGGCATCGGTTCCAGCGCCACCCATCCACTTTCCTTCGGTGTCGTTATAGAGCTCGATCCATGAATATGGGATCGCATTTCCGACAGTTCCATCCGCTGCTGTTGGTTCACGAAGAACAACCTTAAAGTTCGGTTCTGCCAATGCCACAGTTGCACTAAAGACACTATTTGATGTTCCGCTGGTGATTTCACTGGCGGTAAATGTCTTCATTGTTGTGGCATATGAGCTCGAAATTGTTGGGTTTCCGTTGAGCTCAACTCGGACTCTGAATTCGGATGATGGTGAAGTGATGTTGAGTTTTGCAACACCGTTTGCATTGGTGGTTGAACCACCAAGCCAGCCTGAACCATCTCGCTCTGCCGATACCCAGACATTGGCAACTGGATTTCCACCAGCTGTGATTGTGATCTGAGTATTTGCATCAGCGAAGAGCAAATTGATGTTCGAACCTGATGTACTTAGTACAGAGTTCACATTCGAAGCGCCTTCAACGCGCTTCATTGGATACTGGCGACCAAAGTCATCGTAGATATCGAGAACTGGATTAGTACCGGTGAAGGTCGTAAATCCTGTTGGTGCGGAAAGCGCCCATGCTCCTGTGGAATCAGCGTTGTTGCAGTTCCAGTTATTGTTCAGAAGCAAGCAGACGCGCGCATTTGGAATTCCCGCTGTTCCGGCAGGATTCTTTACGGTGCCTGACCACGTTGGCGCCTTGAGACGCATCAAGAATGAATCAGCAGTCTGTGATCCACCAGGAACTGTTGTTGCGACACCTGAAGCATCGACGACAACGTTTCCACTTGAATCAGAGTCACCAAATGAAGCTGTACCCCAAGGAGTTTTCGCCTTGATCTTGTAAGTACCGGCAGGAAGTGACATCGCCCAGACGCCGCTCTGGTTGGTGTTGGTGCTGTATTCCCACATCTCTTGTCCGGTTGCTGTATTGAGCGCAACGACCTGAGAGTTAGAGACTGTATTTGTACTCGTTCCGGGTTCTTTCACTGTTCCGGAGAGAGTTGGAGAACCAAGTAAGAGTGTTGTTACGCCATTGGCAACAGATACGCCTGTACCTGCAGCAACCGTTGCAGTGATTACACCCTCTGAGTTAGCTGTGGCGGTGACCTTGTATGACTTACGTGATGCGGTTCCTTGTAGATCACTTCTTGGGTGAACGACAAACTCATAGGAACCAGCAGTCTTTAGACTGATACCGGCTACACCTGTGCGGTTAGTACCGGCCCAATCAAGCCAATTGCCATCCTTACGAATTTCGATGCCAATATTGGTGAGGGCGGTTGAAGAGTTACCAGCTGTTGCCACAGAGATGCGGATTGATGGACCGGCAAGTTTGATATTGCCGAACTCCTTCTTGAAGGTGTTGAGGTCTTCATTAGTAACAGTGAACTCGGATGAGTATGTAACCGTTGCATCAGCATCACCATTCGGTTCAATGCGAAGGCGGTAAAGACCTGCAGAGTCAGCTCGCATCGAGATGTATCCATCTTGATCGGCCTGGGCCCAGTTGCTGGTCCATTCCCAGTTATTGCGCTCGACATTAAACTTCTGCATATTGACGCTGACCCACTTGCCATCGGCATTACCGAACGCTGAGTCATCAGCTTTCACGATACGTGCAGTGACATTTGCTGTTGCAGGAGTCAATACAAAGCGCCCACCGTCAAGTGTCACTGGAGTGCCACCTAATGTAACGGTCATACTGTCATTTGCTTCAACCGTTAATTGATATTGACGAGATGCCAGACCAACAATGGCGCGTGAGCCGTTTGGTGGATTCACAGTGAGAATGTATTGACCGACCTCAGATAAGTTGTAGCCGGTTAGTCCTGGATTTTGTGTGTAAATATCTGCATTGCCAATCCAATTACGAGACTGACCGTTTACCTTCTCAATACTGACCCAACCAGAAGAGAGAAGAGTGCTATCCAACGGATTTAGTACCTTCATCTTCAAGTTAGGTGTCTTGAGCAAGATATTAAATGCAGTAATTGATTCTGTATAACTTCCATCAACGGTTGTCGATACCTGCGCAGATCCATTGACCCAGAACTCATTGCTGTAGCTCTGGACAAGATCTGAGAAGTTAATTGGGTTTGCAACTATCCGGTAGCGACCCTGTGCAGTGATATTGAGTGCATAGTTGGTGGAACGAACCCAAGATCCACCATTCTGGTACTCCCAATTACCGTTGTTGTACTTCTGAACGTTGAGACTGATGCCCTGGTTGCCGGTGAAAGACAAGTTTCCTGTTGCCAGTGTGAATGCACCAGTGATATTGGGTGCAGTACCCGTAAGAACCCAACGACCGTTTGTCTGGGTGAGGCCAGTGATCGATGCGACGCCATTGCTGACTGTCAGTGAGTATCTCTTAGCTGACATTCCTGTGGAGGAACCAGGACGAACAACAATTATCCAGTTTCCGTTAGCAACAGATTGAGAAACCTGGCCACTCTGATTGAAGCCGTAGCCTCGACAAGAGCCAGTGTCTCCATTGCCAAGATCGCTACAAATCTCAACCCAACCGTCAGTAATGGCGGTACCGGTCAAGTTGTTAACTGTGAGCTCGAGGTTTGCAGCCGATGGACTTACTGGGAACTTTCCATCAACTGCAGTTATTGGACTTCCGTTGTATTCGACTGAAGGAACACCGTCAGTGACAGTAACGCGATAGGTGCGGCCAGCAAGTCCCGCGTTTCCACTCGATCCTGAATGGACGTTCACTGTAACTAGATAGCGTCCGTTTGGTAGATAGGCTCGCGAATATCCTGCGGGGTTGCCCTCGATATTCGAATTAGCTAGATATTCAAGTCCGTTCCAACTGGAATCAGCGCGTTCATAGTTTATGTAACCTGAAGTGATCGGGTTGGATGTTGTTGGATGGGTGACATTGAATTTGATGTTTGCGGTCGGTAAAACGAATGTAAAGACACCATCTGTTGCCGTTAAGCCCGTTACCGAAAGCACGCCGTTGGTGACAGTTCCCGAAAATTGCTTCATTGCGACATTGAGATTGCTACCCGGTTGAGCCCAGATACCTGTATATGTTCCATCGGGAACATAGCCCGCAGCCAATCCTGAAGAATTCGCAGTAGCGGTGTAACAACTATTTTCACCACAGAAATCAACTCGTCCTACGATTGGGTTGTTGCTGGAATCCTTTAGTAGAACCTGCACATTACTTGCTGGCAACCAAGTTGTATATACGCCGTTTGCCAACGAATAGGTTGGGAATTCTGAAGCCACCAAAGTTACAACTCCGCTTGCAATATCAAAGATGTAGGTAAATGGATCTGTTCCTGATATAGGACTTAGATTGATTCGATACCGTCCATCTCCTAGATATACAGAGGGCTTGCCATCTCTATGAGGCCAACCAATAAGTTGACTGTAAGAAGTTCCGGCGCTGTTTCGCTTTTGCACTCCGAAGTTAACTGGAACGTTTAAGCCTGTTGAACTATCAATAAAGTCAAATTTAAAGTTTGCGACTGGAATGTTGATGCTCCGTGAGATTGAATTAGCAGCATTACTACCATCTTCGCTCCACGATAGTTTCTTGTCACTAGTAACCCAGAGATAGGTATTGGCAAATGATGGATAGTTGTGATTACCAAATCCATTGAAGGTCAATAAATACTTTCCAGCAGTTGCTGTATCAACGTAGGAATCGAAAGTTCCATCTGCACGAACATATGAGAAAGAATCTGGGACGTCATAATTGGGTGTGCCATCGCTATTGACTGCATTAAGCACCACTTCATATCCCTGACCTGATGGGAAGGTAAGTGCCTGACCGGTATTTGAGAGCAAAGTGCCCGAGATGTTGCCGGCATTAAACTTGAGTTGATAGACCCCATCTACCTTTGGTGCTTCTACAGCACATGTTCCAGGATCGCTAAAGATTGTGACGGTGCGAGTATCTCCGCTTCCCGTGATCTTCGTTGCAAAGAATCGTCGATAAGAGCCAATAGCGTCATCACCGGCGTAGATTGAGAATTGGCGACATGTATCCACAAGAGTATTCGAAGGGAATCCAATGTTTGCTATTCCTGTACGCGCTAACCACGTCCATTCTTTGTAGCCATTTGCTACGCCACCCCACGCCGCAGCTGGTTGGTTATCAAAAGTTAAGGTATTGATACGAACAAAGGATTTTCTTAGGTTTACCGTGACAGGTGAATTATTTGCATGCTCAGTCGTGTAATCGGTATATACAGCTGTCGTTGTATCTGTTGCTGGCGGCTGCACAATAATTTCTCCACCATTAAATGCGTCAGAGAAGGTCAACGTGGCAACGCCGGATGAGTTTGTAAGAACAGGTGTTAACACGTTCGCGCGCTGCCAAGATCCTTCGACAGCCTGAAACTTCATCGCGACAAGCGCACCAACATAAGGGTTACCGTCTGTCCCTAGGACAGTAATCTCCTTAGTAATCGTCCCCGACGCTTGAGCAACCTGTGACATCTGCACCGGCGTTATTACTGATAACGCCATGAGAACGATTGCAGTGATGCGAGTTGACTTAAAGATGCGCTTTAACATGTTGACCTCTGTACCTCGGTAATAACCAATGCGAGAGATAGGGCTATCCCTCGATTACATCACCGAGGCTAAAGGGGTTATTTATGCAGGTTAAGAGAATAAAAGAATTATTGACTAGTCTGACCAGACATACCTTTATTGAACTCTTCTCCTACTCCCCATGCACTTACCGAATGGCGATCGATGCACCAGGCCGAATATTTATCTAGCTCAGGTTGCGCAAACAGCTGCGCGCCCTCATCACCCGTGACCATCAACGCCGTTGCCATTGCGTCACACAAGCCCCCATCTGGACCCACCACGGTCGCTGACTTCGCGCCAATGGCAATCAATCCCGTATGAGGGTCGGTGATGTGCGCTCCGCGCTCGTATGTGCCTGATGTTGCAATCGCACCGTCCCAGATCTCAAAGACCCGCAGCACCTCGTGTTTGTTGTCGGGATTGACCACCCCGATCTTCCACGGCTCGACCTCACCAGAATCCAGCAGATTGCCGCCCCGTAAAGCTAAATCCCCCGCTGCATTGACCTGCACGTGGCCACAGCCGGCAGCAACGAGAATCTGCGCCACTCGATCAGCGGCCCATCCCTTCACATAGCCCGAAGGATCAAAGCCCCCCGATACCGCCCAGGGGTCAAAAGCCCCATCACTTAAGTACTTTGCGTTCTGGCAGGCATCCCAGACATCCTGCACATCACGCGGACATTGCCCGATCTCAATTTCTCCGCGGCGAAGGCGCGAGATAAATGAACCTTCTTTATAGGTTGAGAATTCGTTATCAACTTCATACACAAAATTTTTTACATCTTCAATCGCTGCGTCAATTGCGGCGCGATCTACCGTCGTCGACGATGCCTCGATATAGAGAATTGTCCCCCAGACCGGAATCTCATACGCCGCACGAGTAACCATCGGTTACATCCAACCAGCTTTCTTCAACGCAGATTGCAACGAGACATACCAAGCGTATGCAGTGTAAGAGGCACCTGATACACCAGTGATATTTGAACTCTGTGCCGCCAAAGTATTTTGGCACATGATTGGAATCGCACGATCTGTATATCGCTGATTCTCACCGGTGGGATATCTGATTGCTTGCGCATCAGTGATCTTTCCACCATTGATCGTGATTTGAACCTGAACGGTTCCGTAACGCATTGAAGACGGATCACCAACAAATGTTCCTGAAGTTGCTTTGTTGCTGCCGGATTGTGTTGCAGCTGCAGTTGCACTCGCTGTAGCTGTTGCTGTTGCTTCAGTTGGCTTCTTTGTCGCAGCTGCATTTGGTTTTGCACTCTTTGTCGCAGCTGCATTTGGTTTTGCACTCTTTGTCGCAGCAGGCTTTGGATTATTGGTTGCCGCAGCAGATGCCGCAGGCGCTGTTGTAGCTTCAGAGGTCGTAGTTGTAGCTGGCGCTAATTCAATCCCACCACCGAGGCTGGTTGAGTTATTGCTCAACTGCGGAGGCGTGATCGCTAAGACCGCACCGAGTCCACCTACTGTTCCACCTGCAATTAACAATGCGCGTTTCATATCCGTACTATCTCTTTCCTACCTGTGAAATCACTGAATTCTCTATCCGTCCACCT
>JACCEC012194019.1_pt1 | contig 16416 bp, 13 predicted proteins | sample 7450121 | NCBI WGS metagenome assembly JACCEC01 (sample SAMN15323455, study PRJNA562643) | freshwater metagenome | isolation source: river surface water | place: USA:Blue River Watershed | collected 2017-08-18 | reverse complement strand
ACGCTCATACAATTCCTTTTTGGAATTGCCTTTCTTCTGGGATTTCAACTCCAGCTTCAAGCCCAATCTTTTGCAGCCTTTGACCGCTATTTATCCAACGAAGTGGAAGAGGGAAGACTTGTGGGGGTACATGGCATGGTCTTTCAGAACGGCAAACTAGTCTATGACCAAACCTACGGCCTTCGTGATCGAGAATCCAAGGATCCTTTACGCGGAGACGAACTCTATTTCATTCAATCGATGACCAAACCCATCGTGTCGGTGGCTTTGATGACCCTTTATGACGAGGGTAAGTTTCGACTAGATGACCCAGTGTCCAAGTACCTACCTGAATACGCCAACCTTCAAGTAGTCAACGATCCTACCAAAGGATCAGCCTCTGGTACCCACCCTGCTCCGAGTGCGATTACCATCCGACAAGTACTTAGCCATACCGCAGGCATGAGCCATGGCATCGCCCCCATTGCGTACGATAAGGAACTATGGAATGGTATCATCCTAAACGGAAACCTCAAAACACTGGCCCAACGGACTGAGGCACTAGCCAAAATACCACTTGCTTTTGATCCAGGAAGCAAATGGAACTACTCCTTTTCCCCCGATTTGGTGGGCCGACTCGTTGAAGTGCTTTCAGGAAAAAGCCTACACCAGTACCTGCAAGAGCGTATCTTCGGCCCGCTGGAAATGAACAATAGCGGCTACAACCTCTCTGAAGCCCAAAAACAGCGCGTAAAGACCGTGTATTCTTACAGTGCAGATTCTATCCTTAACCGTGCTTGGGGCCAACCCACACCCACTGGCAATACCCTATTTGCTGGTGTAAATGCACTATTTACGTCTACAGCAGACTATGTACGATTTGGAGAAATGATGCTTAACCAAGGCGAATGGAACGGCAAACGCATTCTCAAGCCAGAAACGGTAGCGCTGATCACTGCAGACCAAACAACGAACATCCAGTACAGACTCACACCAAAAGATCCCTACGCCGTACTTGGCAATGGCATCGTCACTGACGCGCTTGGTACGCTAAATCTAGAGCCTGGTCATGGCTTTGGTTTAGGTTTTGCCATCGTCCAAGATCCAAAAATGGCCAATCGACCCGCGGCAGCGAAGGGAGAGTTTTTCTGGGCAGGAGCAAATTCCACCCACTTTTTCATCAATCCCGCAAAGAAGTTGGTGGTGGTATTCATGACCCAGGTAGCCTCTGTAGGCAGCCCAAATCCCTATGGATTTTACTTTGGAAACGAACTGCGTAATGCGGTGTACAAGGATTTGAGATAATTTCGGCAAAGAACCACAAAATTTTATTCGGTTTAGCCGGATGATGTGCTATCTTTAAGGAGCGATTTGGAAACCTTTGATTCGGATCTTGGTTAATCCTTTAGCCCTAAACCAACAGCAGCTAAGCATGAATGTATTAGTCATTGACATCGGTGGTTCCAACATCAAAATCCTCGCTACAGGACAGCCTGAGCGCATCAAAATTCCATCTGGTGTGGACTTCACACCAGGTCAACTCGTAGCCTTGGTTCAACAAGCAACTAGTGAAGCAGGTTGGATATTTGAGGTCGTGACGGTGGGCTTTCCTGGCGTAGTCAAGCAGGGAAGAATCGTGTCTGATCCGGTCAACCTAGGTACGGGCTGGAAGGGATTTGACTTTGAAAAGGCTTTTGGATGCCCAGTAAAAGTCATCAACGATGCCGCAATGCAAGCCTTAGGAAGTTACGAAAGTGGCAAACTCTTGTTTATGGGCTTTGGTACAGGATTGGGTACCGCTATGGTCTACGAAAACCTGATTCTACCCTTAGAAGGTGGACACCTCCCCTTCCGAAATGGAACTTTTGAGAGTCATGTTGGCAATGCTAACCTTAGCCAACTTGGAAAAAAGTATTGGAAGGAACTGGTTTTAGAAACTATCGAACGCTTTCAGAACTGCTTCCAACCCGATGAAATTGTGCTCGGAGGCGGAAATTCCAAGCATCTTGAAGAACTACCTCCCAACTGCAGGTTGGGTTCCAATAAAAATGCCTTTGCAGGTGGCTTTAAGTTGTGGGAAGGAAATTACCGATTTTAATACACCGCTTCAGCTAACTAATTCGCTTTAAACAGCATTCTGCAAAACTAATTCCTCGATCACAACTTTTATGGCTCAAGTAAACTCAGATGCGCTGGTATTTTATGGGGCTACCGGCGATCTGGCCTACAAAAAAATATTTCCAGCCCTCTACCTGATGGTGAAGCGTGGGCACCTTCAAGCTCCAATCATTGGCGTCGCGCGTGGAGATTACGACCTTGAAAAATTACAACTGCGTGCCAAAGAAAGTATTCAGCGCTACGGAGATTTTGAAGAAGAAATCTTTGCAAAATTCCTCCAGCAACTGGCTTTCGTAGGTGGAGATTATACCGATCCTCAAACTTTCCTCCGAGTTCGGGAGGCCTTGGGCACTGCAAAGCATCCCACGCATTACTTGGCTATTCCACCTGTGCTCTTTCCAAGCATCATCGCCCAACTGGAGCAATCGGGCTGCTCAAAAGGAGCCCGCATCATCGTGGAGAAGCCCTTTGGAACAGATTATGCCTCAGCTCGGGATTTGAATAAGTTATTGCTATCTAAGTTTTCCGAAAGTTCCGTTTACCGAATCGACCATTACCTCGGCAAAAGACCGGTAAACAACCTGGTGTTTTTCCGATTTGTCAACTCCCTCTTGGAGCCAGTTTGGAACAAGAAACACATCGAGTCCATGCAGATCACCATGGCTGAGGATTTTGGTATCCAAAGTCGAGGAGCCTTTTACGACGTAACAGGCGCCATCCGTGATGTGATTCAAAATCACCTCTTCCAAATCCTATGCAACCTGACCATGGAGCCGCCTCAATCCTTAGACAGCGAATCCATCCGGGATGAAAAGGTGAAGGTATTGAAAGCCATAGCCCCTCTCCGAGCTCAAGATGTGGTGAGAGGACAGTATCAAGGCTATCGCCAGGAAAAAGCGGTTAGAGAAAATTCCAAAACTGAAACCTTTGCCGCCATGCGGCTCCATATCAATTCCCCGCGTTGGGAAGGAGTTCCCTTTTTTATCCGCGCTGGAAAGCATCTCCCAGTTACTTGCACGGAGATCCTAGTGCGCTTCAAGCACCATCCATCTGCTTATTCCTCAATCGCATCCAAACCCAATCACATTCGTTTTCGCATTAGCCCAGACGTAACCGTAGCCTTCGGCATGCTGATCATGGCGCCAGGAGAAGATATGGCTTCTGTACTTTCTGAAGTACAAGGCAATCCCACTCCTTTTCCCAATGAAAAAGATGCCTACGAACGTGTATTGACTGATGCAATGGCGGGAGATCCTACCCATTTTGCACGCCAAGACTACGTAGAAGAAGCATGGAAATTGGTGGATGAGTACTTACATGCCGATTCCCCTGTATTTGACTATGCCCCAGGTACCTGGGGACCCGAGGAAGTGAATGAACTGATCTGCCCTACTGGAGGCTGGAATAATCCTACCCTGCCCAAAAAATGAGTATGAAAACTGAAATTTTTCCATCAGCAGATCAGGTTGCCGAAGAGGCTGCAGCATACATTGAGCAACTGATTCGGGAAACACTTGCCCATAAAAAATCCTTCTCAATGGCCATCAGTGGAGGACGTACCCCTTGGGAAATGCTGAAAATCCTATCCAAAGCCTCCCTGCCTTGGACTCGGATCAACCTGTTTCAGGTGGATGAGCGGGTAGCGCCAGATGGACATGCTGACCGCAACCTGACCCAGTTGTTTCAGGTGATTGAAGGAAGCCATCTAGTCACTCGCATGCGGATTTTCCCAATGCCAGTGACGGCGGAGGATCTGGATGCTGCTTCTCAGGACTATGCCAAATTGATCCACGAAATCACCGAAGAAGAAGGTCTCGATCTCATTCACCTCGGCATGGGGAGTGATGGACATACGGCCTCACTTGTTCCAGGAGATGGAGTGTTGGATGTGACCGATCGAGAAGTGGCCTGCACGGAGCAACTCTACCAAGGGAGAATTCGAATGACGCTCACCTACCCCATCCTCAATTCCGCCAAGAAAATCCTTTGGATCGTGACCGGTGCCGAAAAACAAGGAATGGTGCAGCGCTTGCTGAAGCAAGATGCCAGCATCCCTGCTGGATCAGTAAATCAGGCAAATGCACTGCTTCTGGTGGATCAAGCGGCCTTCGGCAAATGATTGGACCGAAATCTAGAAGCTCTAGCTAATTTTTTGCTAAAAACAGGAATACTCAGACAGCTGTGATGGATTAATGCCTAGTTCCTTCGTCTGTTTTTTTTATATTTCAGAAAATTAGGTTCATGCTCACTCGCTTTACCCAAGCTCAACTACGTCCCGATTCGGTAGCAATACTAGATGCCCAAGGAGCGCATACGTACGAAAGTCTCTGGAATAAAAGTTCCCAAGTTGCCCTTCAACTACTTCAAGGAAGATCTGATTTAGGACAAGAATGCATTGCCTTTATGGTATCGCCAGGGATGAATTATGTGGCCACACTTTGGGGCATTTGGAAAGCCGGAGGTATTGCTGTTCCACTTTGCCTTAGTTACCCCTTGCCTTCGTTAGCCTACGTAATTGAGGATACGCAAGCAACGGCATTGGTGCTAGAACCTTCTTTTCTTGACCTATTGCAGGATTATGCGCTGGAGAAGGGTATTCCCCATCATCTGGTAGAAGATCTACAGGTAGGAACTGTGGCTGCAACATTACCTGAAATTACCCTAGATCGCGGGGCCTTGATTTTATACACTTCTGGTACGACGAGTTTGCCTAAAGGAGTGCTTTCAACTCATGCCAATCTAGAAGCACAAATCAGCACTTTAATTGCCGCCTGGCAATGGACCTCCAGCGACTATACACTCTGCTTACTTCCACTTCACCATGTGCATGGATTGGTGAATGTAGTCTCCTGTGCACTTTCTGCAGGGGCGACGCTACAATTTCTCCATCCCTTCCAAGCCGATACCGTGTTTTCGATTTTTCTAGAAGGTAAGGTCAACGTGTTTATGGCTGTGCCTACTATTTATTTCAAATTGATTGCTGAATTTGACTCGTATTCAGAATCAAAAAAAGAAGCTCTATATGCCTGCATGAAAGCCTTCCGACTGATGGTATCTGGATCCGCGGCGCTTCCTATATCGGTGATGGAAAAATGGAAACAAGTATCCGGCCATACCCTTCTTGAGCGCTATGGCATGACTGAAATCGGAATGGCAATCAGCAATCCCTATCAGGGCGATCGCCGTGCAGGCTATATCGGTACTCCGCTACCAGGCGTCAAGGTACGTTTGGTAGACGAGGAGAATCAAGAAGTAGCTCCAGGGCTTCCCGGGGAAATCCAAATTCAAGGGCCTGGAGTTTTTGCAAAGTATTGGGGAAAAGCGGAGGCTACTGCAAAAGCATTTACGGAATCGGGATGGTTTAAAACAGGAGACATCGCGGTTGTTGAAGAAGGCTATTTCCGGATTTTGGGTCGAGACTCCATCGACATCATCAAGTCAGGCGGCTATAAAATCTCAGCCCTTGAAATTGAAGAAGTACTCCGAAGCCATGAGTTGATCAAAGATTGCGCGGTAGTCGGGATTCCCAATGAGGAATGGGGAGAATTGGTAGCGGCCGTGTTGGTACCTGAAACTGAGCTGGATCTAACAGAATTAAAACACTGGTTGAAAGAACGACTACCCACCTACAAATCACCCAAAATCTACCAAATACTATCAGAACTGCCCCGGAATGCTATGGGAAAGGTGGTTAAAAATGAATTGAAATCAATCTTTTCTTCAACAAACTAAAGGAAATTCGAGATGATCAAAGGACTTGCCTTACTCGCTGCTTGCTTCCTCCTTGGCATGTGGTGCGGCGCACTGCTTGGCACCTGGCTAGGGATTGATGCCAACGTCGGCGGGGTGGGATTTGCGATGGCTTTTTTGCTACTCAGCAAAGAATATGTGACGAGTAAAGGTTGGTGGAATGGGGAGTTCGGATTTGGATTGGACTTCTGGAACAAACTTTACATTCCCATCGTAATCGCAATGGCTGCAAGTTTGAATGTAAAATCTGCCGTCTCTGCAGGGATATTGGCGCTTTTGGCGGGCACCATACCGGTGCTTGTCGCATTTGGAGTAGTGAAAATTTTACTCAAGCAAATAAATCCAGAAAAATGAAGGAACTCGAAATCATACTGGACAAGAATGGGTTGATCGTCGCCTTCCTCTTTGTAGGAATCCTTACATGGGCCACGGATGTATTTTCCAAAAAGGCCTTGAATGAACGCATTCCGGGCTCAGCCTTGGCCATCGGATTGGCTTTGGTGTTGGGCTACTTAGGGGGCGTATTTGCGGAAGGCGAACAAGGTCTTGCTGACCTCTCCTATTTCAAGGGCTTATCGATTTTGGGAGGCTCCATGTTTCGTGATTTTGCCATAGTGGCTACAGCTACTGGTGCCAGTTTCCTACTGATCCGCAAGAGCGGAATGCTAGGATTGATTTCTCTGGTTCTAGGCATCGGGCTGTTTTTTGGGTTTGGAGTTGCCTTAGGCTGGATGATGGGTTACCGCGACGCTATAAGTCTCTGTACCATCGGAGCTGGAGCCTGCACTTACATCGTAGGTCCAGTTACTGGAGGTGCTATAGGTGCTTCCTCCGAGGTCATCGCCTTGAGCATAGGAACAGGAGTGGTCAAGACCATTACCGTAACCATTTTAACTCCTGTATTGGCCAAATGGATTGGCTTAAACTCTCCGGGAGCAGCTATGGCTTATGGTGGCATCATGGGAACTTCCAGTGGGGTTGCTGCAGGATTAGCTGCTACGGATCCTACCTTGGTGCCCTATGGAGCAGTCACTGCCACCTTTTACACCGGCTTGGGCTGTCTGATTTGCCCTTCTTTGTTTTACCTGATACTAACCACCTTTTGGGGGTGAGGAAATCCAACATTCGAAAAATGAAATCATTCTTCTATACATATCGAATAATCCTTGGCTTGCTACTCTTAGTAAGCATACAGGCTTGCCAAAATTCCAAGCCTCTTGAAAAGCAGGAACCTGCTCCCTTGGCCATTGCTGAGATTGAGCAAGAGATCAAAAACTTTATCTCCCTTACAACCCAGGAAAATGGAGGCTTTTTTCCCGTAAAGGACGAAAACCATGACTTGAAAATGAAGTTGGTGCGCGTGCATACCGAGTACCTATCCAACTTGGGTCCCAACAGCCACTTTGCCTGTGTGGACTTGGTAGACGAAAGTGGAGACGTGTACGATGTGGATTTTTTTATGGAAGGCACACCTGGGCAGATGAACATCACGCAAACCTCTGTACACAAATTGAATGGAAAGCCCTATTACAGTTGGAAACAAAATGCAGATAAAATCTGGTATAAAATGCCGTTAGAGCAATCAGACAACTCCCTCCTTGGTGTTAAAGAAGGAAATGACAGTTTCGAATTTTACTACACCATCACGCTACCTACACTTACCGAATCAGCAGAAATCTGGATTCCTCTAGCATTATCGGATGCATTTCAAGAAGTAAAAATCTTGGAAAAGAAGCTACCCGTAGCCAGTAAAGTGTTGAAAGACCAAGCCAATAAAAATGAGGTGCTGTACATGAGCCTTGGCCCAGAGCACAGTGGGAAGGAAATTTCCATTTCCTACGCCGTGAAACGTAGCGAAAAAGGACCTTATGTCGAATCCTTACCCAATCCAACCGTTTATCTCAAAGGAAACAAATTAATGCCTGTGGGAGGCCGCTTTGAAGAAATTGCGAAGGAGGCTTTGGGAGAAAAAATCAAGGAATCCCATTTGATTCAAGCACGCAGATTATACGATTACATCATTGAAACGATGCGCTACATGAAGTTTGGCGACTTTGGACGGGGAGATTCCAACTATGCCTGTGACTCCAAAACGGGAAATTGTTCAGAGTTCCACTCCTATTTCATCTCCTTAGCCCGTTCGGTAGGTATACCTGCTCGATTTGCGATTGGGGCATCCATACCTTCTGATCGCAACGAAGGGGGTATGGATGGGTACCACTGCTGGGCGGAGTTCTATGCCGACGGCAAATGGTGGCCTGTGGACATCAGTGAGGCCAACAAGTACACTGCCTTGGCTACTTACTACTTTGGAAGGCATCCTGCGAATAGAATTGAGTTTACCCGAGGAAGAGATTTAGAATTGAATCCTGGTCCAACCGCTGGGCCAATCAATTTCCTAGTTTACCCCTATTTGGAGGTGGACGGTAAAGAAATCAAAGCCCCTACCACCTTTACTTTCCAGCGAAAGTCATAAAAAAAAGAGCCTAAAGGCTCTTTTTTTTTTACTTACCTGAAGTGCTATCCTTGGTTGGATGCTCTCCTCCCTCAGGATGTTCGCCACCTTCAGGATGTTCTCCTCCTTCAGATTGCCCAGCAGCTTGTTCGGTACTGTCTGTTGCTTCGGCTGCCTCCTCTTTTTTGCCTCCGCAAGAAGTCAATAAAGTGGCTGAAAAGAATGCCAAGAGCAGCATACTAACTAGGGTAAACTTTACCTTTTTCATAAGTAGATTGGTTAGTGTTGGTTCAATTTAAGAATTTGATCAAAAAGAAATAAGAAACCAGCCAATTATTTGATCAGTAGGAAACCGAAGAGACGATCTCCGCATGCCTAATCTATGGCAAATTGATGCCTAAAGATTCGTTATAAAAAATCCAAATGCGAAAGATTCAGGAACCTTGAAATTAATTAATTACATTTTTGTGGATAATCCTGTGAATCTCATTTACATTTGACGCAAGATCGAAAAAAATGAGCTACTCTGGGCTATTTAAAAATCCGGACAAACAAATTTTAGCCCTTCAGGGGGTCAGAAAAACAAACAGCTTCGTCAGGGTAATTTTCACCTTGCTGATCTTTCTAGTGTGGATTTTAGACTTGGGATTCCCAAGTCAAGCCCTTTTCCCTATCCACTCTTTATGGTATGGAATTGCACTTTTTGTGCTAGGTCAAAACTACTTGTATCGGCTGCTCTTTATTTACAAGGATGTCAGCAAAGGTAGGAGACGATTGGAAGTATTTCTCACTTTGCTGCTCCATTTTGCTGCATTCATTCAATTTGGCTGGATGGAAAGCTGGACTTGGCTTCAAGCTTACGAGGGCACCCTTACCAATATCCTGATTTGCTTGTTGTTTTCAATTGAATTGAGCCGATTGAGTCTTGGCGTCAACAAATTGGCAATCCATCCTGCCTTGATTTTTATATTGAGCTTCCTGCTAGTCATTTTGGTTGGAACACTGCTGTTGATGCTTCCAAATTCCACTAACGGTGGAATCACTTGGATTGACGCCTTATTTACTGCTACCTCTGCCGTCTGTGTTACCGGATTAATTGTTGTGGATACCGCTACTGTCTTTACCGGAATGGGTAAAACCATCATCATGATTTTGTTTCAGATTGGTGGTTTAGGGATGATGACCTTTACCAGTTTCTTTGGGTTCTTCTTCAAAGGAAGCCAATCGCTACAAAGCCAACTTTTTCTCAAGGATTACATCAACGAAGACAACATCAGTAAGATTGGTTCCACCCTAGTCAAAATCATCCTATTCACTTTTGGCTTTGAACTGTTGATTGCCGCTGCCATCTTTTTTATTGTGGATGGAAACCTATTTAGTTCGATTTCTGATCGCTTATTTTTCTCGCTATTTCACTCCATCTCAGCCTTTTGCAATGCAGGATTCTCTACCCTGACCAATGGACTATATGAAATTGGGTTTCGTACTGAATACCACATCCATTTGTTATTAGCCATTTCCATTATTGTAGGCGGTATCGGATTTCCAGTGATTGTAGCCTATGCCCAAGTAGTCAAAAGAGTGTGCAACAACTGGTTCAATATCTGGATGAAAAAAGATTCCATGTACCACCATACTCCCCGAATCTTCAACATCAATACCAGTTTGACCACAGTGACCACCTTGATTTTATTGGTGGTTGGATTTGTTACCTATTGGATATTTGAGGAGCGAAATACACTTGCTGGATTAGATGGTTATGGCAAATTCGTGACTGCTTTCTTTGGTTCCGTGACTCCAAGAACCGCTGGATTCAATACTGTAGACATGACACAACTGGCAGTTCCTACCGTATTAATTTACTTGATCTTGATGTGGATCGGTGCCTCCCCAGGTTCTACAGGTGGTGGTTTGAAGACGACCACCTTTGCTGTAGCGGTACTGAATGCGATCAGTATAGCCAAAGGAAAAGATAGAGTGGAGGTATTTAATCGCCAAATTGACCCAGAATCAGTTAGAAAAGCATTTGCCGTAATGCTCCTCTCCTTTATCGTAATTGGGTTTGGTGTGTTTCTGGTTCTGTTTTTCAATCCAGAATTACCAATCTTGGAAGTGGCATTTGAAGTATTTTCCGCTTTCTCCACCGTAGGATTGAGTTTGGGTATCACCGCCAAACTCACCACAGGATCCAAACTAGTAATCTCATTAATTATGTTTTTGGGAAGGGTAGGTACCCTGACCGTATTGGTTGCATTTATCAAAAAAACCCGCTCCTTGCGTTATAAATTTCCGCAAGAAGGGGTATTCGTCTCTTAATCCGAGAATACTATGAAATACATCATCGTAGGTATGGGAAGCTTTGGTGGCTTTCTCGCCGCTAGATTGACCGAATTGGGTCACGAAGTAGTTGGGGTAGACTCCAGCGAAATCAAAATCGAACAAGTTAAAGACAAGATCACCCATGCAATCCTCATGGATGCCACAGACGCGGAGACGATCAAAACGCTACCCTACAAGGATGCAGACGCTGTCATCATTACCATTGGAGAAAATGTGGGTGCGTCTATTATGGTAACCGCCATATTCAAACAACTGAATGTAACGCGATTGATTAGCCGAGCCATCAATCCTGTCCACGAGACGGTAATTAAGGCCATTGGCGTATCTGAGATCATACACCCAGAGGAAGACTCTGCAGAGCGAATGGCCAAGCGCCTTCAAATGAAAAACGTGTTGGATTCCTTGGATCTTTCAGATGATTACAATGTAATCGAAGTCAAAACCCCAGAGCGCTACATAGGAATGACCTTGGAAGAGACCAACCTCAGAAAGGAATACAAGGTTACAGTGATTACCATCATCCATGAAATTGAGCGAACAAACATGCTGGGTAAAAAATCCATCATTAAAAAAGTAGTTGGTGTAGTCAATGGTGATACCAAAATTGAAGCTGGAGATATTCTTGTACTTTTTGGTTCTTCCAAAGATATCCAACGTATCCTTGAAATGTAAAGGGGAAAGGGAAGCATTTTTTGAACCCCTTTTTATGAAGATTTTGGAACTTTAGTGTTAAAAAGTACCTTTTTTGGTAGAGCCCCTTGCTATGAATCCTGTTCAATCCAAAATCAGCAAACAAACTTTCCCCGTCACCGGCATGACCTGTGCTGCCTGTGCATCCAGCGTGGAAACAATCCTATTGCATACGGACGGCATTCATTCGGCTGCTGTAAATTACGCCAGTTCGAGCGTCGCAGTATCTTGGGATGAGCGTATTTCTGCTCAAGGAATCAATCAGGCTCTGCAAGAGGTAGGGTATGGTTTGGTGATCAGCAACAAGGAAGTTCACGAATCCGTAGCTGAAGCTCAAGCAAAAAACTACGAGCAACTTAAGCAGCAAACCCTAGGTGCTGCACTCACTTCCCTTCCCATTGTCTTACTGGGCATGTTTTTTATGGATTGGTTACCAGGCAAATGGATTAGTTTTGGCTTAAGTATTCCTGTACTCTTCTATTTTGGGAGGCATTTTTTTACTCGGGCTTGGGCACTTGGGCTACATGGACAAGCCAATATGGATACTCTGGTTGCCCTTAGTACTTCCATCGCCTTCATATTTTCTGCTTTTTCTATCTTCTTTCCAGATTACTGGCATGCTACAGGAGTGCATGCACCTGTTTACTTTGAGAGCGCAGCAGTGATTTTGATCTTTGTCTCCTTGGGAAAAATGCTGGAGGAACGCGCCAAAACCAAGACGGGAACCGCTTTAAAAAAACTCATTGGTTTACAGCCCAAAACCCTGACCCGATTAGTAGCTGGAATCCTACAAGAAATAAAACTTGAAGAAGTGGCCTTGGGGGATCGAATTCTGGTGAAGCCTGGAGAAAAAATCCCTGTGGATGGGAAAGTTCTGGTAGGCCAAAGTTACTTGGATGAGAGCATGCTCAGTGGAGAATACCTTCCCGTAGGCAAAGGTCCTGGTGATCCTGTCTTTGCAGGCACCCTTAACCAGAATGGTACCTTAGAAATCACCGCTGAAAAAATTGGCAGCACCACCCTACTCTCTCAAATCGTCCAACGGGTGCAAGAAGCTCAAGGCAGTAAAGCACCTGTGCAGCGGCTGGTGGATAAAGTATCCAGCATTTTTGTTCCTGTGGTCTTGGGTATTTCCATCCTTACTTTTGGGTCTTGGATGATTTTTGGAGGGGATAATGCGCTCTCCTTTGGATTACTTTCCGCAGTATCGGTATTGGTCATTGCCTGTCCCTGTGCCCTTGGACTCGCTACCCCCACCGCCCTCATGGTGGGTATGGGCAAGGGTGCGGAGCAACAAATCCTAATCCGCGATGCGGAAAGCCTAGAACTAGGTCACAAAGTAACGGCCCTTGTACTCGATAAAACAGGTACACTTACCCTTGGTAAACCCAAGGTCAGTACTTTTTGGGAAAATCATAAGGGCAGTGGCATAAATAGCGAAACAATTGAAGGTATTCTTCTGGCCTTGGAACGCAATTCTACACATCCCCTTGCCGAAGCCGTAATTTCCTTCTTAGAAAATAAGGATCTTACAAACTTTGTGGTAACAGAATTCGAAAATATCCCAGGAGCGGGAATCAAGGGCAAAATTGAAGGTAAAACCTTTTTCCTTGGAACCAAAAAGTGGATTCAGACTCAGCAAATCCTCCTTTCAGCGGAAGTAGATGCCGTAGAAAAAGAAAGTCAAAAAAAGGCACAAACGCTGATTTGGCTAAGTAATGAAACACAAGTACTGGCAGTTCTTGGTATCGAAGATCAGGTAAAGCAAAATGCCCATCAGGTGGTGAAGGAATTGAAAGACATGGGAATAACCGTTTACCTGCTTACGGGTGACCAATATACACCAGCCAAGGCCGTAGCGGATCAGGTGGGAATCACCCAGTTCCAAGCCGAGTGCCTTCCTGCCGATAAATCTATTTTCATCCAAGCCTTGCAGCAGCAAGGCCATGTGGTAGCCATGGTGGGCGATGGGATCAACGATGCAGAAGCCTTGGCACAGGCCGATGTCAGCATTGCGATGGGCATGGGATCGGATATTGCGCTAGATGTAGCCAAAATCACACTGATGAACTCGGATCTAGCCAAAATCCCGCAAGCGCTTCGACTTTCAAGGCTCACAGTTCGAGGAATTCGGCAAAATCTATTTTGGGCTTTTATTTACAACCTGATTGGGATTCCTATTGCAGCGGGATTACTTTACCCCTTATTTGGGTTTTTACTTGACCCCATGATTGCCAGTGCAGCCATGGCCTTGAGTTCCTTGTCCGTAGTTGGAAATAGTTTGCGACTAAAAACTCAAAGTTTGGATTGAAGCCATAGGCAAAACATCAAAAATGATTTTAAACTAAAAGTACAATAAAATATACTCAATAAGTTAAATATCAATTTACTATAAATGAATAAATATACATTCAAAACCAATATTCAGTGTAGCAATTGCTTGTCCAAAGTAAGTCCCAAGCTCAACGCACAAACCGAAATTCATACCTGGGAGGTGGACTTGCAGGATCCGAATAGAACGCTGACCGTAGAAACCGAAACCCTAGCTCCTGAGGACATCCGAAAGGCGGTGCTCAAAGCTGGATTTATTGCAACAGAAAACTAATGTTCCATCCACCGGATTCATAATCAAGAACTTAAGAAATCTCAAAATCAGGTGAAGGTGAAACTAGTAGTTAAATTTATCCGTATGTTTGTGTCATGAAATCGAGTGTATCCATCCTTCTAGCGTTTCTGCTGTTATTCTCCACCGTGGGAATGGCAAAGACCACGCATTGGTGCATGGGACATGAGATGGAGTCCGCTATAGGCTTTGGGGAGAAGCATTTGGATTGCGGAATGGAACTTCCAAACGAGGATTCAACTACTTCTTCAGAGGACCCTTCCAGTTGCTGCGAGAATAAAACCCAGCACCTTCAAGTAGACGATGATTTTCAAGTTATCCAGATTGAGTTTCAACTCAGCCCTTCCTATATTCTTCCCCCTCTTCAAGCTTTTATTTTTGAAGTTGACTTTTTTAGCATTCAGGAGGTAGATTTTCCTTCTGAACATAGTCCACCAGTTCCCAAACGGGATTTTCAACTCCTCTACCAATCCTTCTTGATTTAATTCCAAGATAAGCTTGTTTGAAGCTTCTCGTGAATCTCCTGTGGCCATAGGCCCTAGGCAATTTTCATTTATACCCTGGAATCATGATCAATCGCATAATTCGTTTCTTTTTAGAAAATAAATTAGTTACGTTTCTCTTCTTCCTGCTCATTTTGGGTTGGGGATTGGCCACGGCACCTTTCAATTGGGACTTAGGGAGTTTTCCCCGCGACCCAGTACCAGTGGATGCCATCCCGGATATTGGGGAAAATCAACAAATTGTATTCACCGAATGGATGGGACGCTCTCCTCAAGATGTGGAGAATCAAATTACTTATCCCCTCACCACCTCTCTCCTAGGCTTGCCTGGAGTCAAGAGCGTGCGGTCCAGTTCTGCCTTCGGATTTTCAAGCATTTACATCATTTTTGAAGAGGACATCGAGTTTTACTGGAGTCGTTCTCGCGTCCTCGAAAAATTAAATTCCCTTCCTTCAGGATTACTTCCCGAGGGGGTTCAACCCAAATTAGGCCCTGATGCGACTGCGCTAGGTCAGGTATTTTGGTACACCCTTGAAGGACGTGATTCGGATGGGAATCCTACTGGAGGATGGAATCCTGAGGAATTGCGTACCATTCAAGACTACTACATCCGCTATGCCCTTACTGCCGTAGAAGGAGTCGCTGAGGTGGCCTCAGTAGGCGGATTTATTAAAGAATACCAGGTAGACGTAGATCCTGCCGCGCTCAAGGCAAATGGAGTAAGTCTGATGGAAGTGATGGATGCAGTGCGCAAATCCAACCTAGATGTATCAGCCAATTCCATCGAGATCAACAAGGTAGACTACTACATCCGAGGTCTAGGATACATTGATGACCTAGAAGACTTGGACAAGGCCGTAGTGAAAGTCACAAACAATGTACCCATTCGCCTCCAAGATGTAGCACGGATCAACTTTGGTCCTCAGCCACGAAACATGTCCGGAATCCTCGATAAGGGAGGTGCAGAGGCCGTGGGAGGAGTAGTCATTGCCCGCTATGGCGACAATCCCCTACAGGTCATTGAGGGCATCAAAAAGGAAATTGAGCAACTCAGCCCTGGACTACCAACCAAAACTCTTGCCGATGGAACTGTTTCCAAGTTGACCCTAGTGCCATTTTACGATCGATCTGGTTTGATCTACGAGACTTTAGGTACGCTTTACGAGGCCATAAATTTGCAGATTCTAGTCACCATCCTCGTGATCCTCGTCATGGTGGCCAATGTGCGCGCCTCCTTGCTGATCTCTTCCCTCTTGCCCCTAGCCGTGCTGATGTGCTTTATTTTCATGCGCTACTTTGGGGTGGATGCCAACATCATGGCATTATCGGGTATTGCCATTGCCATTGGTACCTTGGTGGATTTGGGGATCATCCTGAATGAAAATATTCTTCGACACCTGGAGTCTTCTCCCAAGGAAAAATCCAAACTCCAAACGATCTACGATGCCTCAGCAGAGGTTTCCGGAGCCATTCTAACGGCCGTAAGCACCACGATCATCAGTTTCCTTCCGGTGTTTACATTACAAGCCGCTGAGGGCAAACTCTTTGGTCCTCTGGCATACACCAAAACCTTCGTGTTGATTGCAGCTGTCCTGATTACCCTATTCATGATGCCAGCACTGACGCATTGGGTAGTGAGTTGGAGGAAGGTAGGCCACAAAGTAAGCCGATACGGCAATTACGGACTTCTTATTCTTGGACCCCTCCTCGGCATTTTTAGCTGGACTTGGGCTGGTCTTTTGTTATTCAGCTATGGCGCTATTCATAGTTTGGCTTTTCATTTTCCGGATCGCTTCGAAAAACACAAGGCCAAAGCTTTACTTGGTGCTACGCTTTTTGCTATTTCCTGGCTACTTACTACCCTATGGATGCCCTTGGGCGTTTCCGTAAGCACCTTTGGAAATTTCCTATTTATCTCCCTCCTACTGCTTGCCGTCCTCGGTGGGTTTATGGGATTT
>JACCEC012476893.1_pt1 | contig 16417 bp, 16 predicted proteins | sample 7450121 | NCBI WGS metagenome assembly JACCEC01 (sample SAMN15323455, study PRJNA562643) | freshwater metagenome | isolation source: river surface water | place: USA:Blue River Watershed | collected 2017-08-18 | reverse complement strand
TTTGAAAATGTCCCCACCGTGATCGCAAACGTCAAGGCCGGCAAGCTCAAGGCCCTTGCGACGACTGGAGATGTGCGCTCTCCGCAGCTGCCAGAGGTACCTACCGCCAAAGAGGCCGGCTGCCCCGGACTCGAAGTGATGTCATTCACCACCTTGGCAGCAAGCAAAGATGTGCCTGACGCACTCATTCTAAAAATCAATCAGGATTTACAAAAGATCTATGCAGATCCCAAATTCCGCCAGGGTCTGGAAAAGCTTGGAATGACTCCTGTTGGAAATACACCGGAGCAGGCGAAAGCGTATATCGATAAAGAGCGCGCTCGCTGGGACAAGGTCATCGAGACCGCGAAAATCACGACCGGCAACTAATCAGGAACAGCATGATGCACGCATATCCCCCTTGCCGTCGTCTGGGTGACGGATCAGCCCATCATTTTTTTGGTTATTACAACAAAACTGCATGGGATCGAAGTAATCGCCGAGTGCTGGCTTTGCAGGTGCCGATGATGGATGCTCGATTGCATCCAGAGCTTGAGGCTGAAGTTGGATTTTTCGATACCCAGGCAGGTGATCGCTTTCATGTTGTTGACACCACATTAGCCTGGAATTGGCAAATGGGTAATCAGCTGCAATGGTTGGACGGGCTTCCTGAAACCCAAATCATCTATAACATCCGTCAAGCGGACTCCAATGGTGTGTATCCTGGTTTTGGCAGCCGTATCCGCGATATTGACACTGGAGTGTACCGGGATCTGCCCTTGCCCATTTATGTGGTGGCGCCAAATGGTCAATATGGTTTATGCGTTGATTACAGAAGGTTGTATATCACGCACGAAACCATTGGATATAGCGAAAAGGGCGGTCCGTTTGAGGTGCCAAAATGTCCATCCGACGACGGCATCTATCACATGGACTTATTGTCCGGTGAATATCGTTTACTCGTGAGCTACAAGGCGCTGAGTGAGTTCGAGCCTCGCCAATCCATGCAAAAAGCGATTCACTGGGTCAGTCACATCGAAATCAATCCGGCTTCTTCGCGAATCTTGTTCTTGCATCGCTGGACTGAAAGGGTCGAAGACGAAACTTGTTTTCTGCACCGATTGATCACCATCAATCCCGACGGGACAGATATGCGATTGCTGGAGTGTTCGGATCATCCTTTGCCCCAGCTGGCTGAAAACTTCGATCCCAATGCAGTGGGCACCTTCGATTATGAAAAGTCCGAGTATCAGATTTCACATCCATTGTGGTGCGATGATGCGCGGATCGTTGTATGGGGGCCTCACGGCGGGTCTATTCACTACCATCTCTATCACGACAGCAAAGAGGGTGCTGTGAGTGTGATTGGTAAAAATATTCTGAGCGAAAATGGACATATGAGCTTTTCGCCTACAAATAAGCGCTGGTTATTGAGCGACACTTATCCGGATGACTCGACCCACGAGCGGATTTTGTTTCTGTTTGACGTCATTGAAAACAAAAAAATCGACATAGGTAGTTTTTATGCCGATCCGGGGTTGAAAAAGGAAAATCGTTGCGATCTCCACCCAAGATGGAACCGGGACGGTACAAAAGTCTGTATCGATTCGGTTCATGAGCATCAGCGGCAGATGTATGAAATTGACGTGTCTTCCATTGTTGCGCGCTAAGTACTTTAAATAAACGACGGGTTTGCTAAGAAGGTGTGCTGTGTAACAGACACACCTTCGCTCATTTTGATTTACGCAAAAATACTCGCGTGGTATAAAAAGTCTCAACGAAAAATGATAATGAGACTTCAACCACATGAGCATTCGCGGCAAAGCCTACATCGGTGGCATTTACGAGCACCCTGCACGAAAAATAGAAAATAAATCACTCGCCCAGCTGCACGCGGAATGTGCAAAAGGGGCTCTCGAGGATGCTGGACTGACAATCCATGATGTTGATGGTTATTTTTGTTCGACCGATGCCCCAGGCGGGCTAGGCGGCATCAATATGATCGACTATATGGGGCTGACTGTACGGCACTCGGACTCAACGAATACGGGTGGTTCGTCCTATCTTTACCTTGTCGCGCATGCGGCAGAAGCGATCGCGGCAGGTAAATGCAGCGTTGCGCTGATCACCTGCGCTGGATTTGGACGACCCGGTACGATCGTGCGAGAGCTTGATGCAAGTATTCCAGACACACCATTTGAGATCCCCTACGGACCGGTCACGGTTAACTTGTATGCGCTTGCCGCCATGCGGCATATGTACGAGTTCGGCACGACGAGCGAACAGCTTGCCTGGGTCAAGGTGGCAGCCTCGCATCATGCCCAGCACAATCCAAATGCGTATCTTAAAAAAGTGGTGACAGTCGAGGACGTTTTAAAGTCACCCATGATCTCGGATCCGTTGCATCGTTTGGATTGCTGTGTGGTGACCGATGGTGGTGGAGCGGTCATTGTTGTCAGTCCCGAAGTCGCCAAGCGGCTCAAGCGTCCGATGGTCAAGCTCATTGGCGCAGGTGAGTCACCGAAGGGGCAGATGGGCGGCAAGGTCGATATCACCTACACAGGTGCCGTGCGTTCGGGGCCTATCGCTTTTGAAGAAGCAGGTGTGACGCCCCAGGACATCAAGTATGCCTCCATTTACGATAGCTTTACGATCACCGTCATCATGACACTCGAAGATCTGGGCTTTTGTAAAAAAGGCGAAGGTGGCAAATTCGTCATGGACGGCAATCTGATCTCTGGAGTCGGAAAGCTGCCCTTCAACACCGACGGTGGCGGGTTGTGTAACAACCATCCTGTCAATCGAGGTGGCATCACAAAGATTATCGAGGCTGTCCGCCAACTTCGTGGCGAAGCGCATCCACTCGTACAGGTCAAGAACTGTGACCTCGCCCTCGCACACGGAACCGGCGGATCGCTTAGCACGCGTCACGGCAGTGCCACACTCATCATGGAAAGAGAATAATTCGATGGCCACCCCCTATCAAGATAGAAAAATTTCTGATCCTAAATTCAACTACGGCGATGAGCCTTTTTTTGAAGCGGCCACGCAGGGCAAGTTGATGGTGAAGTTTTGCAATGATTGCGGTCAGTATCACCACTATCCACGCGCACTCTGTCCTTTTTGCTTCAGTGACAAAACAGAGTGGAGAGAGTCAAAGGGCTCGGGAACCATCTATAGCTATAGCGTCACGCGCGTCTCAGGCCCCGTTCCTTATGTGATCGCCTATGTCACTCTGGATGAAGGTCCTACGATGCTGACTAATATTGTGGATTGCGATCTGGATACGATTCGCTGTGGTCAGAAAGTGCAGGTGACCTTTAAGCAAAGCGAAAATGGTACCGGTATTCCAATGTTCAAGTTAGCCTAGGCGCAAGGAACTGTCATGAGTGATGCATTGTTTACATACTGGGTGGGAATGGATATTCCCGCCGACACGAGTGCTGCGGATGTCGCTGACTTCAATCGCTTTTACAGCAACGTGCATCGGCCCGAGGTCCTGGCAAGCAATCCAGGTTTTTTGCGTGGCCGTCGTTACGAACTCGCACAAGACGATCCTCGTGGGCCTCGCGGTCCTCGTTTTCTCGCGGCGTATGACATTGAGAGCGAAGAGGCGGCATTACTCTATATCTCTCGAAATGACGGGCCAGCTAGTGGACGTCCGGTATATAGCGAGGGACCAAGTGCCTGGCAAAAGCGCCAGACAAAATGGCGACTCATGTGGCGCCATATTTTGAATAATCCGCCGACTGTTCAAGTTTCCGCATCGCCTTACATGTATCTTGTCGGGATGAGTGAGGCCGTAGGATCTGATGCGTCGGAAATTGCCCAATTCAACGATTTTTATAACAAGATCCACGTTCCGGAAGTGTTGGCAGGATATGGTTTTGTCAGCGGCGCACGCTACGCACGTATGCGTGAATTCATGCACCCTGCTCCTGGTTCGCCTAACTATGTCGCGATGTACGGTATTGCTGATGAGCAGCGTGCACAGGCCTTCATGCAATCAAGATTGACGGCAGACCCCACAGGAAACTCTTTCTCATCGGGTCCGCCATCATGGGAAAAGCGAGATACAAAGTGGCGCTTGACCTACAGGCAGGTTGATTAAACATAAACATTAAAAACGAACGGGGACAAAAATGATTTATTCACGCAGTGTTGGACGCGCCAAGATTTATAACGTTCTTGAGTACAGTGGACCCACACACGCGGCAGATTTTGTTTTTCCTGAATTGGATGTAAAAGATATCAAGCCACATTTGTCGTGGCTCGCACCGCATCACTACAACGTTCGGCTCGAGCGTTTTATCGTCGCGATGCAGCTTTGGGTGATGCATATCGATGACAAAGTGATTGTGATTGATCTCGGTGTGGGCAATCATAAAAAGCGCGCATCCGAGCGCATGAATATGCTCAATACATTGACACCCTTGTGGTTGGCTGCAGCGGGAGCAGACCCCAAGTCAGTCACCCATGTCATCGTCACACATTTTCACCCTGATCATGTGGGATGGGGGACGCGGATGGATGACGGTCGATGGGTTCCCATGTTTCCCAATGCGCGACATTTGATGCCTAAAGTGGATTTCGAGAATGCCCATGCCGCCTATCTCAAAGGTGACAAGGGCGTGATTAGCGGATCCTTCGAGGACAGTGTGCTGCCCTTGTACGAAGCGGGTCTGATCGATCTGATCGGTGACGGGGATGTGGTGGCAGGTTGTCTCGAAGCTGAAGCCATGCCCGGACATACGCCAGGCTCACTCCACTTTCGTCTCCGCTCAGAGGGCAAAGAAGCGATCTTTGCGGGCGATATCATGCATAGCCCGTTACAAATTGCCATGCCGCACATCAATACATGGATCGATGCCCATGCCGAGCAGGCGCGTACGACACGCGCTTTGTTTCTCAAGCGTGCAGCTGAGCGAAACGCCTTGATCATGCCTGTTCATTTCGGCTGGCCGCATTGCGGCTATGTGCGGGGCGACAGCGTCAAGGGCTATCGTTTCGAGCCCGTTGAGCCAGACGCCCGGGGTGAATAGCACATAGACCTCAACGTGTTGCCCTGTACCTTACAAGAGGAGACAAAAGAATGAAAAATATTTTGCGGTGCTTGGCTTTAGTTTTTGTACTCGCTGCACAAGGGGCGATGGCACAGCCGTACCCCAATAAACCTGTGAAGATCATCATCACCTATCCAGTCGGGGGGCCTGCAGACCAAATTGCCAGAGAGCTCGCGATGGGGTTGACGCAAAATCTTGGGCAGTCATTCGTTGTGGAGGCCAAACCGGGTGCGAGCGGTTCGATCGGAACAGCCTTTGTCGCCAAAGCGCCTGCTGATGGATATACGTTGCTTGTCGGAGCGGGTGCGCCACAGACTGCCTTCCCCGTATTTAGTGCGAAATCACCTTACGATGGTGTCACTGAATTCAGTCCTATTCTGATGATTGTTGATGTGCCTAATGTGATGGTTGTGGCGCCGCACATCAAGGCGCAGAACGTCAAGGAATTTATCGAGCTGGCCAAAACAAAGCCAATGACCTATGCCTCTACAGGAACGGGAAGTTCGACGCATCTTGCTGGCGAAATCTTTCAACTGGAAACGAAAGTCAAACTCACACACGTCCCTTACAAGGGAGCCACTCCCGTGATGACCGATATGCTCGGTGGACACGTTGATGTTTCATTTTTGAATTTGTCAGCAATGCTTCCGCATATCCAGTCAGGACGTTTGCGGGCGATTGGTTTGACGGCCGCGAATCGCTCAAAAGCATTACCTGATGTCCCGACATTGACAGAGCTTGGCATCAAAGATATCACCGGATCCTGGTACGGCTTGTTGGCGCCGGCAGGAACTCCGGAAGCTATTGTGCAAACTCTTTATCAAGCTGCGAATAAATATTTTTCGCAGCCTGAAGTTCGTGCGAGGATTGAGGCGGGTGGTTCAGATCTGAAGCTGTTGAATCCTCAACAATTCCGCGAGGCCATTATCCAGGAAAAGGCGGAACTCACTGAACTGAATAAGATTTTAAAACTACGAATCGAATAAATCTCTTTGATGAATCGATAACTCAAACTTCTGACAAAGATCGACATGGACAAGGTAGTTGCATCAGTACAGCAGGCAATCGAAGATATTGGAAACGGCGCGAGCGTCGCAATTTCAGGTTTTGGCTTGGCTCACCGTTTTCCAAACTCGCTGATTTTTGCGTTGCGAGACAAGGGTGTTCGTGATTTGACTGTCGTGTGCAATTCTCTTGGAGCGCCTGGCGAAAAGGGACAGCTGCTGGTTGAAAATGATCAAGTGAAAAAAATCATCACATCGTTTTCGATTCGTGCAGGCATGGAAACCGAGGCGGAAAGACGCATCGCCGAAGGGACGCTTGAGGTTGAACTTGTCCCGCAAGGCACACTTGTCGAGCGATGTCGCGCAGGTGGGTCTGGGATCCCGGCTTTTTATACGCCAACAGGCATTGGTACGGACCTCGAAGAGGGTAAGGATATTCGTTACTTTAATGGTCAACCTTACTTGTTGGAGCATGCGATACAAGTCGATTTCGCGTTTTTGAGCGCTTATCGTGCGGATCGTGCGGGTAACGTTCAGTTTCGTGGAGGCAGTGCGAACTTCAATTCCAGCTTTGCCAAAGCTGCGCGCGTGGCGATCGTGGAAGTCGAAGAAATCCTCGAGATTGGAGAGTTAGCCCCAGAACATATTCATCTGCCCGGGATATTTATTGATCGGGTGGTCAAGATCACAGATCCCATCGACATAAACTCACTGTCGCGATCCGGTAAGCGTTCAGCCGACAGTGCGCGTCTCTATAACGGTAAGCCCGCTTTGACGCGTAGCGGGATTGCTAAAAATGCTGCGAATATCGTACGAAACAATTCCTATGTGAATCTCGGTGTGGGAATTCCTACACTTGTATCGAATTTCTTGGAAGGTCGCGGCGTATGGTTGCATGCTGAAAATGGCGTATTGGGTTATGGAGGGATCGTGACGGGGGATGCCGTCGACCCTGATGTATTCAATGCCGGCGGACAGTTTGTTGAAGCGATTCCAGGCACTTCTTTTTTTGAAAGTGTGACTTCGTTTGAGATGGCCCGCGGTGGGCATATCGATACAGTGATACTGGGCGCCTACGAAGTGGATGCCGAAGCCAGTGTTTCAAACTGGAGCGTCACGGACGCTAAGCGCGGCGGCATTGGTGGCGCAATGGATCTCATCTCTGGTGATGTTGAACTCATCATCGTCATGGAGCACGCAGACAGCAAAGGTCGGACAAAACTCCCGCGGCGTTGCAAATATCCACTCACGGGTAAAAGCTGTGTGGATTGGCTTGTGACAGATTTAGCTGTTTTGCACTGGGTCGATGGACGTTTTGTCCTGGAAGCGATCGCACCTGGCTTTACACCTGATGAAGTCAAGTCATTCGGTGAAATCGACTTTGATGTCGCGACCGATTTGAAGGTGATGATTTAACTGATCAAACAGAATCGCTCACATTAGGGTGTAAGAGGCATGATGTGAACCCAGTCGCTGTCTAACTGGAGTTGCATGTTTCCGCTTGGGCTGATATGTGAGCGCTGTGGCCCTGTCAAAGTCATCCGAATTTGAACGCTTGGAGAGGTCTTCGTGCTGAGGGTCACGATAGATGAGTCGCCTAAATGTTTAATGTCAGAGACGAGGACAGGAAAGGTGTACATGAGCTCGGTTGAGTCGCGCTTGTCTGTGCCAACGTGATGCAGGATTAAGCCATCGGTCTGAATTACCCAAGTGACAGCTTGACCTGTATTGAGTCGACCTTTATCGCGGACTTTCAACACAGGACCTTCATTGGCATCAGGTACTGAAAGCCATTGGAGCAGCCCTGTCCCAGGTTGTGATGCCGATGGATCCGGCCCTAACCAACGACCATAGAAACGGTTTCGAATACCAACGAGGTCAGCGACGCGAGCGTTTCTGGGTGATCGGTAGACATCCAGGGGCGTGCCTTGTTGGATAATTTTTCCGGAATCCATGACGGCAATCTGATCCGCGAGTAGACGCGCCTCATTGAGATCGTGCGTGACCAGAACAATTGGAATGTTGAGTTCCGATCTCAGGTCTGCAAGCAGTTCATACAAACTTTGGCGGCTGAGCTGATCGACTGCTGAAAAAGGCTCATCAAGCAAAAGAACCTTGGGTTCTCGTGCGAGCGCGCGAGCAAGGGCGACACGCTGTTGTTGGCCACCTGAAAGCTGAGCGGGCTTTCGTTGCAGCAGATCTTCAGTGATATGAACCTGTTTCAACCACACCTTGGCTTGTTCGAGTCTCTGCTGTTTTGGCAGATGCAGCAGTGATAATGCAACATCCTCGAGCGCACTTAGGTGAGGCATCAGCGCATAATTTTGAAAAACCAAGCCGACATGTCTTTGGAGAGTTTTTAAATCGATATGTTGATGGCTATCAAACCATGTTTCGTCGGCGACGCGGATCAGCCCATTCGTGACAGGTAATAACCCAGCAATGGCTCTCAATAGTGATGTCTTTCCCGCACCGGAGGGGCCGACAAGCGCAACCATTTTGCCGGCCTCACAACGGAGTTCCCCCTGGATTGGGATCGGTCTGGTTTGATCAATCTGGACCAGTAAGTCCTTTGATGAAAGGGAGTGATTCATCGACGTCTCGTCAGTTTCGCTGCCGCGAAGTAAGACGCCGCCACGGCGAACATCGAAAGCATGAGTAACAACAATGCCATGCGATCTGCCGCTTGGAGGTCAAACGCTTGTACGCGATCATAAATTGAAATGGCGATCGTTTGAGTCTCACCAGGGATGTTGCCTCCCATCATCAATACCACGCCAAATTCACCGAGTGTATGCACAAAGGTTAAAACCATCGCAGACATCAGACCAGGCCACGCCAATGGCAGCTCAATTCTGACAAAGGTTTGCCAATTACTCAGTCCGCTGACCATTGCAGCTTCCGCAAGATTGTTGGGGATCGCCTCAAAGGCGCGTTGAATCGGCTGCACCATGAATGGGATATTGAAAATAATGGAAGCGATGACAAGTCCGGTAAAGCTGAAGGTTAATTGAATGCCGAATAGGTTTTGAACCAATATGCCGAGTGGCGAGGCTGCGCCAAGAGAAACCAGAAGATAGTATCCAAGTACAGTAGGGGGCAATACTAGAGGCAGTACGATCACTGCCTCGACGAATGCCTTGCCTGAAAATTGGGTTGTTGCCAGCCAACGACCGACCAACAGACCGAAAGGTAAAAGCACAGCAAGCGTCACTGACGCCAGCTTGAATGAAAGGACGAGTGCTTGCCAATCCATCGAGTTATTCCTTGGGCATGATGAAACCATATTTCATCATGATGGATTGTGCGTCTGGCGTCGAGAGATACTCATAGAAAGTCTTGGCGGCATCCGGGGCACCACGCAATATCACCATACGTTGAGCGAGAGGTGCATGCCAACTGTCTGGAATTAAAACAAAGTTTCCTCGCAGTGCAACTTGTGGAGCGATTGCCAGAGAATAGGCAATGATGCCGCCTTGTGTTGAGCCAGAGATGGCAAACTGGGCTGCTTGTGAAACATTTTCACCGAACACAAGAAATGGTTCGAGTCTGTCCCAGAGCCCCGCCCGCTCGAGGGCTTCCTTTGCTCGCATCCCGTAGGGCGCATGTGCTGGATTGGCAAGAGCAAAACGCTTGATTTGTCCATTTTCAACTGCTTTTCTTAGCCCTGATAGTTCAGGATCCAGCTCGATGATTGAACCTTTCGGAGTCATTAGTCCGATTCGGCCAAAAGCATATAGTTTCCCGCGATCAGTCGTATGAGCAGAATCAGCAAGTTTGAAAATCAGGTTCTCGTCAGCAGACATGAAAATATGAAACGGCGCTCCCTGAAGGATTTGAGAGTAGAAATTGCCGGAAGATCCAAAAATAAGCCTCAGTTTGAAACCAGTATTTTTTTCAAATTGTGTAGCAACTTCCTCCAACGCAAATTTCAAATCAGAGGCAGCGGCGACAGTGATCATCGTCTGTGCAAAGCAAAAATTTCCAAACAGCGTCATGCACAATGAAGCCAGAGCCATTTTGAAAAAGTTGCAGATCGAATTTGAGCTCATCATGTGAGTCTGATGCGTGATGATTTGCTTTGTTTGAATGTTGATAGAGCGACTGCTTATCCTATCATGCGGTGATATGAAGACATCAGATTCCCTTTAAGACGCATCAATTCAGTGGAAAGGCGTTGCGTGACATCTTTTTGTGAATCTTTTGTATGCACACTCATGTTGAGGACGTGCACGGGCTGTGACTCGAGCTCGATAGGCGTGGCGAGAGCGACGACCTGGGGTTGCCAGCTCGCAGCGCACCAGCCATGATCGTTGACTTCCTTGATAGACGCATTGATTTGTTGGCGAAGTATCGACCAATCTCGCGGGTGCCGCACCTTTAAATGCGCAAACTGTAGACGTTTTTCCGAGGGCGTCAGTGTGCTCAGATAAGCTCGCCCCAGGGAGGTGAGCGCCATCGGAACTCTCTGACCGGAGACAACTTGCCTCAGGGATGAGTTGCCCGCGAAACGCAATGTTTCCAGATAAACCATTTCATCCCGATCTGCGAGCGCGAGTCCGATATTGACGCGCAAGCGCCTTGCTTCAACGAGCATGGGCGAGCGTGCGGACTGCAGCAGTGCAGAGCCACTGCGCAAAGCGTGGGAGAGACTTAAGACCCCAACTCCCAGGCTATATCCTTGTTTCCTGGGTGAGTAAAAAAGAAAGCCGGCCTGAACCAATGTGCCCGTGAGTCGGCTCACGGTCGATTTTGGCAGGCCGGTGCGTTCGGCGATTTCGGCATTACCAAGTACGTCACTGCCCGGACGGAATGCACGCAATATTTCCAGGCCACGAAGAAGGGAGCGATTCGGGTCGGTGCGGCTTGGTGTATTGGGCATATTGTTGATGTTCAATTCTACTAGGTGGAATTGTGCCATGGGCAAAGAGAATGCGATAGGACTAGACTTTCAACTTGCCAACGCATGACTTTGAACTCGATGGAGAGAACTCAGATGTCCACATTCAAAAAACGTATGAAGATGCTGGTCTCAATGGCCATGCTTGCTCCTCTCGGAAGTATGGTTTTACCTGTCTCTGCGCAAAATAACTCAGCAGATCGGCCGATCCGGATCGTTGTCCCGTTTTCGCCAGGCGGGGGGACGGATACGATTGCTCGTACCCTGGGTGTCGCAATGTCGCAGGATCTTGGACAGACAGTGATTGTCGAAAATAAACCCGGTGCAGGAACAGTCATCGGTTCGGACACGGTGGCGAAAAGTCCGCCAGATGGCAACACCATCCTCATCGCGACATTTGCGCATGCTGTGAATCCTAGTTTACGTATCAAAATGCCTTTTGATACAGACAAGGCATTTGATCCCGTCATCCTGATCGGGCGTTCACCGAATATTTTGGTGGTACCCGCAAGCAGTCCTTACAAGAGTGTTCAGGAGCTTGTCGCAGCAGCCAAGGCGCATCCGGGCAAACTGACATTTGCATCCCAGGGTGTCGGGACCTCCGCGCATCTGGCAGGTGAACTTTTCAACACGTTGGCTGACGTCAATATGACGCACGTTCCATACAAAGGAGCAGGGCCCGCCTTGAATGATCTACTGGGCGGTCAGGTCAATATGATGTTTGCGACAGCCACTGCGGTTGCGCCCTTGATCGAAAGCGGCAAGGTACGTGCTTTGGGTGTCACAACACCTGAGCGCTCGCCTGTTCGCCCAGAAGTGCCTTCCATCGCTGAAGCCGGTGTGCCTGGTTACGCAGCTGAAAGCTGGTATGGATTCTTTGTACCGGCAGGTACACCTCTCGATATTGTGCAGAAACTCAATGCCGCGACAGCCAAAGCGGCCAAGTCAGAAGTTTTCCGTAAACGTGTGGAAGGCGAAGGACTCGTCATTTCGGCTGGGACCCCAAAAGAGCTGGCTGAATACGTCGGTGCCGAGCAAAAACGCTGGGCAGCAGTTGTCAAGGCCGCGAAAATCGAACCAAATTAAATGATAGCGAGCGAGAAATGAGTGAACTAATTGAATTGAGCGTAACGGATGGTATTGCGACGGTCTATCTGAATCGTCCCGAAAAACGCAACGCGATGAGTGACGCGATGCGCAGTGAGTTCATCGAGGTATTGGAGGGAATCGCTTCGGACCGAACCGTCCGCGCCATGGTCTTAACAGGCCGAGGCAAAGGATTTTGCGCGGGTGGTGATGTGGCCGGTATGGAAAAGCGAATGAAAGCACCACAGGGCGAAGTGGGATTTAACGGTTGGGCGAGACAGCAACGCGTCCATCACACGCAGTCTTTGCTCTATACGATGCCTAAACCGACTATTGCTGCAGTCAATGGTTCAGCCTCTGGTCTGGGTGCGGATACGGCACTGGCCTGTGATTTTGTGATGGTGAGTCCAAACGCAAACTTTACGTGGTCCTATATCAATCGCGGACTCATCCCGGACGGAGGGGGCATGTACTTCTTGCCGCGCAGAGTGGGCTTGCCCAAAGCCAAGGATTTGATCTTTAGCGGCAGAAAAGTGGATGCGCAAGAAGCGCTCGCGCTAGGAATTGCCGACCGAATGAGTACGGATGAGGCGCTGGTGTCAGAAGCACAGGCCTGGGCCAAGTCGCTGAGTCAAGGTTCTGCGACTGCGCTTGCTTTAGGTAAGACCATTTTGAACCAGACCTTTGAATTGAGTGCGACACAAGTATTCGCACAAGGTAGTCAGGCGCAAGGTATTTGTTATACGAGCAGTGAGCATCGCGAGGCTGTCATGGCTTTTCTTGAACGTACAGCGGCAGCCAAAAAATGACGAGTCAGAGCATGGATGCGATTTCACGATTAATGCAGCCTCGCAGCGTTGCTGTGATTGGTGCTTCAGCCGACCCCAAGAAAACCACCGGTCGACCCATTACCTATCTGATGAAGCATGGATTTGCGGGCAAGGTATATCCTGTTAATCCGAAAGCGGACAAAATTGGGGATCTCCCTTGTTATGCAAGCATTGCGGATTTGCCTGATGCTCCTGATGTTGCCATCGTTTTACTCGGAGCCGCCAGAGCGCATGAGGCAGTGCGTGAGCTTGCACAGCGGGGCACCGCTGCGGCCATCGTGCTTGCGAGTGGTTTTGGTGAAACCGGAGATGAAGGAGCGTCGCGTCAGGCCGCGCTGATGCAGGCAACGGGTCAAATGAGAATCCTGGGGCCAAACACGATTGGTCTGGTGAACCTAACGGATCGTATTATTTTGTCGGCAAGCGCTGCGCTCGAAATGAGTGGTCTTGAAGCAGGAAGTGTCGGTCTTGTTTCTCAAAGCGGAGGCATACTCGGATCGATATTGTCCCGAGGCGCCGCGCGAGGGATAGGTTTTTCAAAATTGATTTCAACGAGTAATGAAGTCGATCTCGAGCTGTCGGATTTTGTGGAGTATCTCGCGAACGATCCTGCCACACAGGTGATCGCACTCTATGTCGAAACCATTCGTCATCCCGAGCGTTTTCGTCAAGCTGTCGAAATAGCACGTTTAGCCGGAAAGGCAGTCGTTGCCTACAAGATTGGACGTTCAGAGGCTGGAGCAAGAGCTGCCATCTCCCATACGGGTGCGATGGCGGGCTCTGACAGGATGTATGACGCGTTCTTTAAGCAAATCGGCGTGATTCGCGCTGAACAATTTAATGATTTGCTGGACATCTGTTCAGCGCTGACGACGACTCGCAAATTAAACGGAAATCGCATCGCAGTCCTGACCTCTACAGGTGGAGCGGGCACTCTGGTGGCTGATAGTTTGGGTGTCGCCGGCTTTGAGACGCCTGCGCCTGATTTCGCAACAGCTCAAAAGTTACGCGATTTACAAAAGGGTGATGAAGCGGCTTTAGACCGAAATCCGATCGATGTCACACTTGCGGGTCTCGATCCGGTGTTACTGCGCGGCATCATCCGCGCGGTGTTGGCAAGCCCTCTCTATGATGCATTAGTCGTAGTCGTGGGTTCATCGAGCTTGGCGATGCCTGATTTGGTGGCTGATGCGATCCGCGATTGTCTGGGAGATTCAGACAAACCCATTCTGGCCTATGTCAGTCCCCATGCGCCGAATGTTGTACATGTCCTGGAGACACGCGGAGTCCCGGCATTTCTCAATCCTGAGTCCTGTGCCGTTGCATTCAAAGCGATGCGTGCAACGACGTTGTCTCTACCGCCATTCAAACCTGTGTCGAACGCCCAAGGGATTGATCTGATTGCACATCAGGAGGGCGCATTGAATGAATACGAAGCTGCTCAGTTATTTAGCCAGTTCGGCATTCCAAGCGCTCAGACCCAAGTCGTACACAATGCTCAAGAGGCTGTGACGGCCGCGCGTAAAATCACTGGTGCTGTTGTGCTGAAGGTTTTATCCTCGGCTATTTTGCATAAGTCTGATGTGGGTGGAGTCCGCCTTGGTCTCACACCAGAAACTCTGCCGCAGGCGTTCGAGCAGATGGTCATGGATGTCCGTCAGCATACTGGTATTGAAGCTAAAGATTTCATTATTCAGCCAATGCTGCGCGCACCCGCGGAGCTGATTATTGGCATGCATAAAGACCCTCTTGGTACCGCACTGATGGTAGGCATGGGTGGCCTGACAGCAGAGCTGATGAACGACAGTGTCTTGTGTCTATTGCCACCAGGCATGATAGTGTCAGATGAGTTGGCGCTAGACTTATTGAAACAACTGAAATCCTGGCCATTATTAGATGGTTACCGCGGCAAACCCAAACTCGATGTTCATTCTGTCATCAAGACGATTGCGGGCTTTTCAACGATGATTGCGTCTCTGGGAGATCGGCTGCTTGAGGCCGAGATCAATCCGTTGCTAGTCATGGAAAGTGGGCAATCCTCTGTTGCCGCCGACGCGGTGGTAGTGTTGACGCCTAAGGGATCTTGATTTGCCCATTGTTCCTGGGAATGCCTTGCCCATCCAACTTCGCCTCAAATATTTTCCAGGAAATGTTTGAGTCAGGTTGGATGGTCATCTCCACCGCCCATCCAGTATTGGTATCCTCGGTATCAAAACTATCAAAGACAAAGTTTCCAAGGCTATAAAAAATTGTTTTCCCTTTGTACGTTTCAATATTTTGCGTGACATGGGGGTGTCCTCCAATCACGGCATCGGCACCGCTGTCAATCATCAAGCGTGCAAGGGCGACTTGATTGGCTGATGCCATCTTTTCATTTTCCCAGCCCCAGTGGGGATAGGTAATCACGATATCTGCACGATGAAACTCCCGGGCACGCTTGATCCCGGCGCGGACATAATCGTCTTCACCCCACGCACTGCCGGGACGATCTTCCAGTGCTTCAAAACTTCGCGGGAAAAACAGGTTGTAAGCCAATATGGCGATACGTCGACCTTTGACATCAAAAATAACGGGCTCATGCGCAGCCCGCAAGTTTTTACCTCCACCAAAGTATTGAATCCCTGCTTCATCCAGGAGATCCAGCATCGCAGAGAATGCTTCTGGTCCATAGTCACCGCTATGATTATTCGCAAGTGACAAGGCACTGAAATGTTTTTTCAGCGTCGGGAGTACACGGGGATGCGCGCGCAACACAAAAGGCTTGTCTTCTTTGGTACCGGTTGTGCCGACGACACACTCCAGGTTGCCAATCGTTAAATCAGCTGATTTGAATAAGGAGGTAAATGATGCGAATGGGTCTTTGCCATCTTGGATGTATTGACCTGGAAGATCGTCCAGCATGATATCGCCGACAAAGACGATTTTGATTGGATCATGTCTGGCGATGCTTTGACCCGTAGCGACCGAGCAGAGCAGGAGAGAAAGTGCGGCATTGAGTAACAACTTCAAGCCAAGCGTTATTTGTCGCATTTTCTTTCACATTGAAAATAAAGTTCTCGTTCATCTGAACTGTCATATACGCGATGCCGACCAAAGCTCTCTGGACAACTTTTAGAAGAGAGATTGAACTCCTGCAAGGTGAGCAATACATATCTGCTTTTAGGCGTGTGATAAATGTAGGCTTTGAATTTGTTCAAGTCAGACAAATATTGACCCGCGAAACGAAATCCTCCTGGGAGATCGATCTTGTATGAGTGATAAATATCATTGTCTGGATGGATCACGAATTGCTGTTCAATGTCATTGACATTGAATGTACATACAATCTCATTGGCGAGTACGTGAGAGCTCCAGGCAAAGAGCAAAAGCACGAGCCATCTATGTAAAATTATTTTTTGACCCATGCCAATGCCTGTTTAGAGAAGTTATATCGATCTTGACGATCACCCCGCGACGATCTGACCGAATTTTCCGTTGTTATAGTCCTGCATCGCTTGCATGATTTCAGCACGTGTATTCATGACAAAGGGTCCATGACCGACGATTGGTTCATTG
>JACCEC011039567.1_pt1 | contig 16424 bp, 10 predicted proteins | sample 7450121 | NCBI WGS metagenome assembly JACCEC01 (sample SAMN15323455, study PRJNA562643) | freshwater metagenome | isolation source: river surface water | place: USA:Blue River Watershed | collected 2017-08-18 | reverse complement strand
GAGGTGCGAGCGGAACTTCACCCACTCGAAGAAGGCCGCCGGGTCGCGCTCGAAGGCGCCGTCCTTGAGCAGGCGGTTGAACTCCAGCCAGGTCTGGTTGGTGGTCTCCCAGACCTCGGTGGTCAGCGCACCGCGCACCGCCCGCGCGGTCTCGCGCGCGGCCCGCAGGCAGCAGTAGATCGACGACGGGTTGCGCTCGTCGCGCAGCATGAAGTCCATCACCTTGCGACCGTCGACCGCGCCGTAGCGCGCGCCGTAGTCGCCACTGAGCTCGGAGATGCTCAGCAGGCCGCGCCAGCCCAGCTCGCTGACGGCGGCCGATTGCGGCAGCAGCGAGGTCTGGTAGTTGACGTCCAGCATGCGGGCGGTGTTTTCGGCGCGCTCCATGTAGCGCGACATCCAGAACAGGTGGTCGGCGGTTCTTGACAGCATGGCTCGTGTTCCTCGCGCTCAGTTCTGCAAAATCCAAGTGTCCTTGGTGCCGCCGCCCTGGGAGGAGTTGACCACCAGGGAGCCCTCCTTGAGCGCCACCCGCGTCAGGCCGCCAGGCACCATCTGCACCGTGCGGCCCGACAGCACAAAGGGCCGCAGGTCAATGTGGCGCGGGGCCACGCCGCTGTCGACAAAGGTCGGGCAGCTCGAGAGGCTGAGGGTGGGCTGGGCGATGTAGCCCTCGGGATTGGCCAGCAGGGCGGCGCGAAATTGCGCAATTTCGTCCTTGGTGGCTGCCGGCCCGACCAGCATGCCGTAGCCACCCGCGCCATGGACTTCCTTGACCACCAGGTCCTGCAGGTTGGCCAGGGTGTACTGCAGGTCTTCGGGCTTGCGGCACATGAAGGTGGGCACGTTCTTGAGGATCGGCGCCTCGCCCAGGTAAAACTCGATCATGTCGGGCACATAGGGGTAGATCGACTTGTCGTCGGCCACGCCCGTGCCCACGGCATTGCAGATCGCCACATGGCCGGCCTTGTAGGCCTGCATCAGACCGGCGCAGCCCAGCGTGGAGGTCGGGCGAAACACTTCGGGATCCAGAAAGTCGTCGTCCACCCTGCGGTAGATCACATCGACCCGGCGCGGACCGCGCGTGGTGCGCATGTAGACAAAGCTGTCCTTGACAAACAGGTCCTGCCCCTCGACCAGTTCCACCCCCATCTGCTGGGCCAGGAAGGCATGTTCGAAATAGGCGCTGTTGTACATGCCCGGCGTGAGCACCACCACCGTCGGCTCGGCCGTGGTGGCGGGGCTGGAGGCGCGCAAGGTCTCGAGCAGGAGGTCAGGGTAATGCGCCACCGGAGCCACCCGGTGCTGGCTGAACAGGTCGGGAAAGAGCCGCATCATCATCTTGCGGTCCTCGAGCATGTAGCTCACGCCGCTGGGCACGCGCAGATTGTCCTCGAGCACGTAGTACTCGCCCTGGCCCTGTGCATCGGGCGCGCGCACGATGTCGATGCCGCTGATGTGCGAGTAAATCTGGTTGGGCACGTCCACACCCACCATCTCGGGCCGATACTGGGCATTGCCCTCGATCTGCTCACGCGGGATCACGCCCGCCCGGAGGATTTCCTGGTCGTGGTAAATGTCGTGGATGAAGCGGTTGAGGGCCGTGACCCGCTGCACCAGCCCGGCTTCCATCGACTGCCATTCGTGCGCCGGGATGATGCGGGGGATCAGGTCGAAGGGGATCAGGCGCTCGGTGCCCGAGCCGTCCTCGTCCTTGTCGCCGTAGACAGCAAAGGTGATGCCGACGTTGCGGAAGATCACTTCGGCCTCGTCACGGCGCGACTGCATCAGCCTGGGGTCCTGCGCGGCCAGCCAGCGGGCATAGGCCTGGTAATGCGGGCGGACGGCCACGGCATCGCCCCCTTCGGGCAGTCGGGCATACATCTCATCGAATCGGCGCATACGAACTCTCCTTCCAACAGCTTAGCAATTCGCATGCCCGCCAGCACTTGACCCGGCTCAAGGCGGGCGATGGTGCCAGTAACGGCGCCCGGTCTCGCGCGCGCACTGCCATTGCCCGGGGGTCTGGCTGTGCCAGCGCAGGGCGCCGCAGCGGGGGGAATCGAGCAGGTCCACCCCCTGCGCCTGGTAGCGCGCCACCACCTCGGGCGCCGGGTGGCCGAAGCGGTTGCGCCAGCCCGCCTGCACCAGCGCCAGCCGCGGCTGCAGCGCCTGCACAAAGGCCGCGCTCGACGAGGTCTTGCTGCCGTGGTGCGGCACCAGCAGCAGGTCGACCGGGGCCAGCCCCCGCGCCAGCAGCTCGCGCTCCTGGGCGGCGCCGATGTCACCGGCCAGCAGGGCCGAAGCACCCGCTGCCTCGATGCGCAGCACGCAGCTGAGCGCATTGCTGGCCCCGCGCAGCAGGTCGGCCGAGGGCAATGGGTGCAGCAGCTCAAAGCGCACGCCATCCCAGACCCAGGACTGGCCGGCAGCGCAGGCCTGGGCCTGCCGCCCCTGGGTCAGCGCATGGCCCGGCGGCAGCGACGACAGCAGCCGCGCACCGGGCTGCATGTCGAGCACGGCCCGCGCGCCGCCGATGTGGTCCAGGTCACGGTGGCTCAGCAGCAGCAGGTCCAGCCGCTCGCCCAGGTGCGCCAGCAGCGGCACCAGCACCCGGTGGCCGGCGTCGCTCTCGGGCGAGTAGCGCGGCCCGGCGTCGTAGAGCAGGCTGTGGCGGGCGGTGCGCACCAGCACCGCAGTGCCCTGCCCCACATCGGCCGCCAGCAGCTCGAACTGGCCCGCCCCTGGCCGGGGCGCTTGCCACAGCAGCACCGGCAGCAGCAGCGGCAGGCCCAACAGGCGCCAGCACCAGGGGCCGCGCAGCACCAGCAGCAGTCCCCCCAGCAAGGCGGCGACCGCAAGCGGCCAGGGCGGCACCGGCAGCGACACGCTGGCGCCGCGCCACTGCGCCAGCAGGCCCAGCCAGGCGATCAGCGGCTGCAGGCTCCAGGCGGCCAGATCCCAGGCCCAGGGCAGCAGCACACCCAGCAGGGCCAGCGGCGTGACCAGCAGCGTGACCCAGGGGATCGCCAGCAGATTGGCCAGCAGGCCCACCACCGAGAACTGGCCAAAAAACAGCAACGACAGCGGCAGCAGGGCCACGGTGATCAGGGCCTGCTCGCGCAGCAGTGCACCGGCCTGGCCCAGAGCGGTCCGCAACGGGCGCAGCCCGCGCGGCATATGCACCACCCCGGTGCGCCAGCCCTCCACTTCGGTGCGCGGCAGCCCCGGGTCTGGTGGGGATGGGGGCTGCGGCGCGCCACTGGCCAGCAGCACGCCGACGGCGACAAAGCTCAGCCAGAAGCCCGGCTGCAGCAGGGCCCAGGGGTCGAAAGTGGCCACCACCGCCGCCGCCAGGGCCCAGACCTGCTGCCAGCGCCAGTCGCGCGCCGACAGGCGCAGCACGGTGACCACCGCCAGCATGCAGACGGTGCGCTGGGCCGGCACGCCCCAGCCGCTGAACAGGGCATAGGCAAGCGCCACCGCCAGCCCCAGCCAGGCCCCGACCGTGGGCGCGGGCCAGTGCAGCGGGCCCTGCCAGCCCCACAGCGCGCTGCGCCGCCACAGGCGGCTGGCCAGGCCCGCCACCAGCCAGCCCAGCATGGTCACGTGCACGCCAGAGATGCTCATCAGGTGCGACACGCCGGTGGCACGGAAGACATCCCAGTCATTGCGCTCGATGGCCGCCTGGTCGCCGGTGACCAGGGCCGCCAGGATGCCCGCCACGCTGGCCTGGTCCGGCGCGGCCGACAGCCGTGCCAGCAGGCGATCGCGCACCTGCTGGCGCGCCCACTCGAGCGGGTGCAGTGCCGTCGCTGCCAGCCGCTCGGGCGGCGGATCGCCGCGCCCCTGGCGCACATAGCCGCTGGCGAGGATGCCCCGCTCCCACAGCCACAGCTCGTAGTCAAAGCCGCCCGGATTGATGTGTCCGTGCGGCGCCTTCAGCCGCACCCGCAAGCGCCAGCGCTCGCCCGGCTGCAGGCTGGGCCAGGCGCCCAGGTCGGCGGCATCGCCGTCGCGTGCCGAGGCCGCGTACCAGCCCAGATCGACCGTGCCGTCCAGCGGCACCGACCGGCCCTGCAGCTGCACCTCCTCGAGCTCGAAGCGAAAGCGCAGGCCCACGTCCTGGCGCTGCACCATCGCGGCCACGCGGCCGACCACATCGAGGTTCTGCCCCTCCAGCGCGGGCGGCAGGGGGCGCTGCATGGCCAGGGCGTGCAAACCGGTCAGCGCCCAGGCGAGCACCGCCAGTCCCGGCAGGCGCAGCGCGGCAAAGCGGCCCCAGACCAGCAGCAGGGCGCCGGCCAGCCCGGCGGCGGCGCAGACCCAGGCCGGCTGCAGCTGGGCCTGCTGCAGCTGCAGCGCAATGCCCGCCATCCAGGCAGCAAACGCCCACGGCCAGGCCGTGGCCGCACGCTTGTTCGGCATGTCCCCTCCCTGTGCACGTCCGCGTGCATGTCCATGCACTGGCGCGCCTCTTGCTTATCGAAATTGCATTTAAGCATTCCAAGCTGCCACCGTCGAGCCCCAGCATGTCCATCCACGTCGCCCTGCACCACGTCACCGAGTACCGCTACGACCGGCCCATCCAGCTTGGCCCGCAGGTGGTGCGGCTGCGGCCGGCGCCGCACAGCCGCAGCCGCATCCTGTCCTACAGCCTGCGCGTCGATCCCGCCGAGCACTTCATCAACTGGCAGCAGGACCCGTTTGCCAACCACCAGGCGCGCCTGGTCTTCCCCGAAAAAACCACGCGCCTGAAGGTCACCGTCGACCTGGTGGCCGAAATGGCGGTCTACAACCCCTTCGATTTCTTTCTGGAGCCCTCGGCCGAGACCGTGCCGCTCACTTACGCAGCCGAGCTGCGAGAAGAACTGGCCCCCTACCTGGTCTGCAGCGCCGGGCTGGCCCGGGCGCCGCTGTTCCAGCAGTACCTGGCGGGCATCGACCGCCGCGAGCAGCGCACCATCGACTTCCTGGTCGGCCTCAACCAGCGGCTGCAGGCCGACATCAGCTACCTCATCCGGCTCGAGCCGGGGGTGCAGACGCCCGAAGAAAGCCTGGCCAAACGCAGCGGCTCCTGCCGCGACTCGGCCTGGCTGCTGGTGCAGCTGCTGCGCCACCTGGGCCTGGCCGCGCGCTTTGTCTCGGGCTACCTGATCCAGCTGGCGCCCGATGTGAAGGCGCTGGACGGCCCCAGCGGCAGCGAGGTGGACTTCACCGACCTGCATGCCTGGTGCGAGGTGTACCTGCCCGGCGCGGGCTGGATCGGGCTGGACCCGACCTCGGGCCTGCTGGCCGGTGAAGGCCACATCCCGCTGGCCTGCACGCCCCAGCCGTCAAGCGCGGCACCGATCGAGGGCCTGATCGACGAATGCGAGGTGCAGTTCGACCACGAGATGCGGGTCAGCCGCATCCACGAATCTCCGCGCGTGACCAAGCCCTACACCGAGGAACAATGGCAGGCCGTGCTGGCCCTGGGCGAGCGGGTGGATGCCCAGCTGGAGGCCGGCGATGTGCGGCTGACCATGGGTGGCGAACCCACCTTTGTCGGCATCGACGCGCGCGATGCGCCCGAATGGAACACCGATGCGCTCGGTCCGACCAAGCGCGGTTTTGCCACCGAGCTGGTGCACAGGCTGCGCGCCGAATACGGCCAGGGCGGCTTTCTGCATTTTGGCCAGGGCAAGTGGTATCCCGGCGAGCAACTGCCGCGCTGGGCGCTGTCGATCTGCTGGCGCGCCGATGGCGAACCCATCTGGCACGACCCCACCCTGTTTGCCGACGAACGCGAGCCCCGCCACTACACCAGCGAGGACGCCCGCCGCTTCCTGCAGACCCTGACACGCCAGCTCGGCCTGAGCGATCGCCATGTGCAGCCGGGCTATGAAGACACCTGGTACTACCTCTGGCGCGAACGCCGCCTGCCGGTCAATGTCGACCCCTTCGATGCCCGGCTGGACGACGAGCTCGAGCGTGCACGCCTGCGCCGGGTCTTCGGCCAGAAGCTCGACAGCGTGGTCGGCTATGCGCTGCCGCTTGAGGCCGGCGACGTCGCGCTGGGTGGCCCGCGCTGGCGCACCGGGCCCTGGTTTTTCCGCGACGAACGCATGTACCTGATCCCGGGCGATTCGCCGATGGGCTACCGCCTGCCACTCGACAGCCTGCCCTGGGTCAGCGAGGGCGACACGCCCTGGCTGATCGCGCAGGACCCGTTTGCACCGCGCCCGCCATTGCCCAGCGCGGCCGCCATCCGGGCGCAGCGTGCGGCAGCCCAGGCCCAGCCACCGGCTGCCGGCCGGGCCACAGGTGCCGGCACCGGCGCGCCCGGTGGCACCAGGGCCGGCACGGCCAGCCGACCGCCAGGCCGCTTCGAATCGGCCGGCTGGCTCACCCGAACCGCGCTGGTGGTCGAAGCGCGCGACCCGATGCGCGCCAATGGCCCCAAAGCCGAACGCGAGCACGGTGACCAGGCTGCCCAGCTTTACGTCTTCATGCCGCCGCTGGCGCGGCTGGAGGACTATCTGGACCTGCTCTCGGCGGTGGAAGCCACCGCCAGTGCGCTGGGTGTGCAGATCGTGCTCGAGGGCTACCCGCCCCCGCGCGATGCACGCCTGAAACTGTTGCAGGTCACGCCCGACCCGGGGGTGATCGAGGTGAACATCCACCCCGCCCACAACTGGCGCGAGCTGGTGGCGCACACCGAGTTTCTTTACGAGGCGGCGTTCGCGTCCCGCCTGTCGGCAGAGAAATTCATGACCGACGGTCGCCACACTGGCACCGGCGGCGGCAACCACATGGTCCTGGGCGGGGCCACCGCCGCCGACAGCCCGTTCCTGCGCCGACCCGAGCTGCTGGCCAGCCTGATCCTGTACTGGCACAACCACCCCAGCCTGAGCTACCTGTTTTCCGGCATGTTCATCGGCCCGACCAGCCAGGCGCCGCGCGTGGACGAAGCGCGCAACGACCAGGTCTATGAGCTGGAGATCGCGCTGCGCGAAATCGCCAGCAACCGCCAACAATTTGGCGCCGATATGCCACCGTGGCTGATCGACCGCACGCTGCGCAACATCCTGATCGATGTGACGGGCAACACCCACCGCAGCGAGTTCTGCATCGACAAGCTGTATTCGCCCGACGCCAGCACCGGCCGCCTGGGCCTGCTGGAGCTGCGCGCCTTCGAGATGCCGCCACATGCGCGCATGAGCATCGTGCAGCAGCTCCTGCTGCGCGCCCTGGTGGCGCGCTTCTGGGACAGCCCCTGCACCGCCCCCGTGACCCGCTGGGGCACCGAGCTGCACGACCGCTTCATGATGCACCACTGGATCAGGCAGGACTTTGACGATGTGCTCACCGAGCTGGGCGACTGCGGCTACCACTTCGATCCTTCCTGGTTCGCGCCGCATTTCGAGTTCCGTTTCCCGCAGGTCGGCGAAGTCTGTGTGGACGGCGTGGTGTTGACCCTGCGCAACGCGCTCGAGCCCTGGCATGTCATGGGGGAGGAAGGTGCGATTGGCGGCACCGTGCGCTATGTGGACTCTTCGCTCGAACGCATCGAGGTGCATGTCAGCGGTCTCAACCCCTCGCGCCACAGCGTCACCGTCAATGGCCAAAGCCTGCCCCTGCAGCCCACCGGCGTGGCGGGCCAGTGGGTGGCCAGCGTGCGCTACAAGGCCTGGAACCCGCCGTCTGCGCTGCACCCCACCATCGGTGTGCATGCGCCGCTGACCTTCGACATCGTCGACACCTGGATGAAACGCAGCCTGGGTGGCTGCCAGTACCATGTGGCGCACCCGGGCGGGCGCAACTACGACACCTTCCCTGTCAACGCCTACGAGGCCGAGAGCCGCCGCCTGGCGCGCTTCTTCCGCATGGGCCACACGCCTGGCCGCATGGCGCAGGTGCAGCCCGCCATCGGCGTGCCCGCCAGCCGCGAGTTCCCGTTCACCCTCGATCTGCGCTGAACGATGCATCCCCCTTGCAGGAGCGGCGCTCTCACCGTGATGGCCGCGATGTCTCATCGGGTACACGCCGATCAGGCGACAATCGCGCCATGCCCGACATCCCGGCCTCGCCCCTCACCGCCGATGACCCGCCCGAGCCCATGAGCTGGCTGCGCCTGCACGCCCAGCGCGCGCCCGCCGGGCATTGGGATGAACTGCGCAACCGCCTGAGCACCGAGGGCGATGCGGCCCATCCGCCCGGCCTGCTGTGGTCGGACCTGCTGGCGCGGCTGGGCCCCGACGGCCTCAACAGCCTGAACCAGCGCATGGCCAGCCTGCGCCGGCAGGTGCACGACAACGGCATCACCTACAACGTCTACGCCCAGGCCGAGCAGCCGCAGCGGCCCTGGGCGCTGGACCTGTTCCCGCTGATGATCGGCGCCCAGGCCTGGCAGCAGATCGAGCGCGGGGTGCGCCAGCGCATGGCCCTGCTCGAGCACATCATGGCCGACGCCTACGGCCCGCAGCAGCTGCTGGCCTGCGGCCTGCTGCCCGCCGCCCTGGTGCAGGGCCATCCGGGCTACCTGCACCCCATGCATGGCGTGGCCCCAGTGGGCGGACACTACCTGAGCCTGGCCGCCTTTGACCTGGCACGCGGGCCCGATGGCCTGTGGTGGCTGCTCTCGCAACGCACGCAGGCCCCCTCGGGCCTGGGCTACCTGCTGGAAAACCGGCTGATCGTCTCGCGCCTGTTCCCGGAGGCCTTCGAGGCCCTGCCGGTGCAACGCCTGGCCGCCACCTACCAGGCCCTGGTCGAGGGCCTCAAGGCCCGTTGCCCGGTGGCTGCTGGCGAAGCACCGCACATCGCCCTGCTCACCCCCGGACCCTACAACGAAACCTATTTCGAGCACGCTTACCTGGCCCGCTACCTTGGCCTGACGCTGGTGCAGGCCGAAGACCTGACGGTGCGCGGCGAGCAGCTCTTTCTCAAGACCCTGCAGGGTCTGCAACGGGTGCATGGCCTGCTCAAGCGGGTGGACGACACCTGGCTGGACCCGCTGGAGCTGCGCGCCGATTCGGCGCTGGGCGTGCCGGGCCTGCTGCAGGCAGTGCGCAGCGGCCAGGTGCTGGTGGCCAACACCCCGGGCTCGGGCTTTCTTGAATCGAATGCGCTGCTGGGCTTCATGCCCGCGCTGGCGCAGGACATCCTGGGCGAGGAACTGGTGCTGCCCGCCATCCCCAGCTGGTGGTGCGGCGAGGCCGCTGCCGTGTCCGAGGCCCTGCAACAGCTGGCCGAACAGGGCCAGGGCGGCATCATCAAACCCACCTACCCCAGCGAGGGAGCCCGCCAGGGCTTTGAGCCGCGGCTGGGCCGCCAGATGGGCCTGCGCGAGCGCGATGAATGGGCCGGCCGCATCCTGCGCGACCCCGAGGCACACACGGTGCAGTCCTGGCTGCCGCCCTCGCACCTGCCGGTCTGGAACGATGCGGCCAGGCCCGAAGACGCCCTGCAAAGCCGCCCGGTCATCCTGCGCGTGTTTGCCGTCACCGATGCCCGAGGCCAGTGGCAGGTGCTGCCCGGCGGCCTGGCCCGCCTGGGCACACACGAAGGCATTGCCTCGATGCAGCGTGGCGGCAGCAGCGCCGATGTCTGGGTGCAGGCGCCTTCGCGCGAGGCGGTCAACGCCATGAGCCTGCTCGGTGGACAGCCGCCAGCGTCGCGCCAGCGCCTGGTCACCAGCCGCGCCGCCGACAACCTGTTCTGGATGGGCCGCTACAGCGAGCGCACCGAAAACACCCTGCGCCTGGCCCGCCTGGGCCTGGACGTGCTGGGCAGCGAAGACCAGAGCAGCCAGCGCCTGCTGGGCTGGCTCAGCCGCATGGCACAGCGCCATGGCCTGGTCGCGGCTGAAGTGCCGACCGCCCAGCAGTCGCTGCGGGTGTTCGAGCGCGCCCTGGTGGCCGGCCTGTGGGACACGGCGCAGGCCACCAGCGTGGGCTACAACCTGCGGGCACTGGCGCGGGCAGCCAATGCGGTGCGCGAGCGCCTCTCGCCCGAGCATGCACAGATGCTGCAGGAAACCGAGGCGCAGTTTTTCGAATGCTGGCGCCGGACCGAACAGACCCAGCCCGGCCGCGTGCCCCCCACGCCGGTGGCCCGCCGCAGCCTGCAGCAAACCAGCCAGCACCTGGCCGCGCTGACCGGCTTCCAGACCGACCGCATGAGCCGCGACGATGGCTGGCGCCTGCTCTCGATGGGCCGCCACATTGAACGGCTGGACTTTCTGGCCGGGGCCCTGGCGCTGGCCATCGAGGCGAGGCTGTTCAAGGAACAGGCCGGCTTTGATGGCCTGCTCAACCTGTTTGACAGCACCATCAGCTTCCATGCCCAGTACCAGCAAAGCCGCACCCCGCAGGCCCTGGTCGAGTTGCTGGTGACCAGCCCCGACAACCCGCGCTCGCTGGCCTGGGTGGCGCAGACCCTGCGCTCGCGCCTGCGCCGCATCGAACACCTGGCCAACGGCGCGACCCACCGCCTGGCCGCCCTGCTGCCCGAGACCCCCGCCGACCCGCTGCTGCTGTGGCCGCAGGACAGCACGGCGCCCGAGGTCCTGCTGGCCCTGCTGGCGCAGTACCGCAGCAACGCGCGCGCCGTGGCCGAAGGCCTGTCGGGCCTGTTTTTCACGCACAGCGGCCAGGCCGCGCACAGTGTGGGGCTGTGACCATGCGCCTGACCGTCCAGCACGAGACCGTCTACGACTACCGGTCCGCCGTCGAGACCGCCCAGCACACGGCGCACCTGCAGCCGCGTGCGACCGCTCTGCAGCGTGTGCGCCACTTTGACCTGCAGATCAGCCCCGCCCCCGAAGGCCTGCGCCATGGGCTGGACGCTTTTGGCAACCCGCAAGCCTGGTGGACGCTGGTGCATCCACACACGCAGCTGCAGGTGGTGGCGCGCAGTGAAGTCGACACCGCCGTACCGCTGGACCTGCAAGGCCGGCAGCCCTGGGAGGCGGTGCGCGAGCACTTTCGCTACCGCAGCGGCCAGCCCGGCGATGCGCAGGCCTGCTTTGTGTTCGGCTCGCACCATGCGCCGCTGCACGAACAGTTTGCAGCCTATGCCCGCAACAGCTTTGCGCCAGGCCGGGCGCTGCAGGCTGCAGCCATCGACCTGATGCACACCCTGCACCGCGACTTCACCTACGCCAGCCAGAGCACCGATGTGCACACCCCGGCCCTGCAGGCCCTGCAGGCGCGCCGTGGCGTGTGCCAGGACTTCGCGCACATCCTGATCGCCTGCCTGCGGTCTTTGGGCCTGGCAGCGCGCTACGTCAGCGGCTACCTGCTCACGCATCCGCCCGAGGGGCAGCCGCGCCTGATCGGCGCCGATGCCTCGCACGCCTGGGCATCCGTCTACCTGCCCGAGCTGGCGGGCAGCCCCTGCGGCGGCTGGCTCGACCTGGACCCGACCAACGACCGCTGGGGCTTTGGCGCCCCGGGCGAAGACCATGTGGTCCTGGCCTGGGGCCGCGACTTTGCCGATGTGTCGCCGCTGCGCGGCGTGCTGCAGGGCGGACAGTCCCACAGCCTGAAAGTCGGCGTCAGCGTGGCGCCTGCGGCATGAGCTGGCTCGCCCGCCTGGACCTCGACTACCGGCTCGAAGCAGGCCGCAGCGTGGCCCGCTTTGTGCACCAGGGGCCGCTGCGCATCCTGCAAAGCCTCTACCCCGAGGGCGACGCCGTCTGCCACAACGTGCTGGTGCACCCGCCCAGCGGCCTGGTGGGCGGCGATCTGCTGGACATGCATGTCACCGTGGGCACGGGCGCGCACGGCCTGGTGACCACACCAGGGGCCACCCGCTTCTACCGCAGCGAAGCGGGCCTGGCCACGCAACAGGTGCAGGTGCGTCTGGACGAGGGCGCCCGGCTCGAATGGCTGCCGCTCGAAGCCCTGGCCTACAGCGGATGCGACGCGCTCAACCTGGCCCGCTTTGAACTCGCCCCCACGGCCGAACTGATGGCCTGGGACCTCACCGCCTTGGGCCTGCCCCATGCGCAGCAACCATTCGAGCGCGGCACCTTCAGGCAGCACCTGGAAATCCCGGGGGTGTGGCTTGAGCGCGGGACCATGGCCGCAGATGACGCGCGCCTGATGAACAGCCCGCTGGGACTGGCGGGCCAGCGCTGCATGGCCACCCTGGTGTTTGCAGCAGGCAGTGCCATGGCGCCAGACCGCGCCGAAGCCGCACTGGACGCTGCCCGCGCCGCCATCGACGCCAGTCCCCTGCGGCTGCAGGCGGGTGCCACGCAAGCCCACCCACAGGTCATCGTGCTGCGTGTGCTGGCGCCGGTGGTGGAGCCGGCCATGCAGCTGCTGCGGCCGGTGTGGGCGGCATGGCGGCAGACGCTGTGGGGATTGCCGGGGACGCCGCCCCGGTTGTGGAGTCTGTAGGCGCGGCCTCTGGCCGCGATGGGCGGGGGTGACGGGCCACCTGCAAGGGCGGATTGCGCTTGGCTGCGCTCCCATCGCCACCCGCTGCCGAACCTGCCTGGCCTGCACCGCGCCGCCCGGCCTGGTCCTGTGCGGCCACCGTCATGGACGTGCTGGCAGCTGCATGATGGCCGGTGCCATGTCGCGCCATTGCGCAAAAAAGCCGTCGTCCCGATGCGGCGCCGGTGGTGCAAGGTCCCGCAGCATGACCTGCAGACCCGCCTCGGCGCTGTCGATCAAGGGCACGGGGCAGTGCGAACGCAAACCCTGTGCATAACCGGCCAACCCTGCCCCGCCCAGAATGACAGACTCCACCCCGGATGCGGCGGCCCTGGCGCAGGCGTCGGCCAGGCAGCGCATGGCCATGTCGGGGTCGGCCTGCAGCGCGGCGCCGCTGGGCGCCACGGTTTCCACATGGCGCAGCAGCTGTCCATAGCCCAGCGATTGCGCCAGGCGCTCCAGCATGGGTTTCCAGCGGGCCCCTCCGGTCACGATGGCAAAAGCCCCGCGTTGCGCTGCAAGGATGAAGGAAGCTTCGGCGAGTCCGGTCACCGGGCAGCCGCAGGCCTCTCGCAATGCAAACAAACCCGGATCACCAAAACAGCCGATCAGCACCCCGTGCAGTGGCCCGGGCGTTGCCTGGCGGTGCTGCGCCCAAGCCTGCAGGCAGGCGTGGGCAGCCACCGCATGACTGGCTTCGCAGGCGATGTAGTGCGAGCCGAACGCTGCCGTGAGGACGTGCAGTTCAACGTGCCCGGGCACCTGTGCGCGCAAGACCTCCTGCAGCCGCTGGGTGGTCAGGGCATTGGTGTTCGGGTTGATCATCAACAGTTTGCGTGCAATGGGCAGGTTCATGGTGGTCAGGATGCAGATGTCGGTCAAGCATGCGCCAGCATGGTGCATGGAAGAGCAGAACAGGGATCGGTTGCCTCTGTCCTGGGCGGCCAGCCCCAAGTTGGCGCACGGGCGGTACGCCTTGCAAGCATTTTGCATGCCTTTGAACTGCGCTCGACTGGGAAGTGCCTGGCACGTTTGATGCAATGTGGATGAGGCTTGACCATGCCAACCCTTGCGTCCTTTCACATCAACTCAGGAGCATTCCCATGAAACGTCGTGACCTTCTCACCGCAGGTGCAGCCGCTCTCGCAGCCCCCTGGGTGCATGCCCAATCTGCCGCCTGGCCCACACGCGGCCCGGTTCGGCTGATCTGCCAGTACCCGCCCGGCGGTCTGGTGGACACCATTGCCCGCCTGATGGCGCCCCACCTGTCCCAGGCCCTGTCACAAAGTGTGGTGGTGGAAAACCGCGCGGGCGCCGGTGGCCTGATCGGCACCGAATACGCCTCGCGCCAGCCTGCCGATGGGTATTCCCTGCTGGTCAGCCACGCATCCGTGCACGTCTTTGCGACGGCCACACGCCGCTCCATGCCTTTTGACCCGGTCGCCGACTTCACCCACATGGGCATGCTGGTGGAAGCACCGATGCTCCTGCTGGTGCGTGCCAATTCGCCCTATCAAAACCTGACCCAGTACGTCAATGCCGCCAGGACCAAGGTGCACCGCTACGGCTCCTCGGGCATCGGCTCGGCCAACCACCTGTTTGGCGAACTGCTCAAGATCGATGGCAAGGCCGCCGAGCATGACCACGTGCCCTACCAGGGCAGCGCACCGGCCATCCAGGACCTGATGGGCGGGCAGATCGACAGCGTTTTCGATCCGGTCACCACCAACGTCAACCAGCTCAAGGGCGGAACCTTGCGGGCCCTGGCGGTCTCCACGCCCCAGCGTCTGCCGGCCCTGCCCAACATCCCCACCTTCGCAGAACAGGGCCTGCCCTCGCTGACCGGCTCCCAGTGGCTGGGTCTGTCGGCACCCAAGAATCTGCCCGCGCCCATCGCACAGCGCCTGACGGCCCTGATCCCGGAGATCCTGGCCAAACCCGACATCGCTGCGCGTCTGGAGGACATCCAGACCTTGCCGCGCAAAACGCCGGTTCTGGGTGACGACTTCGTCAAGCTGATACAGTCGCAAATCAGCACCTGGACAGCGGTGGCCAAACGGGCAAACGTTGAAGTGATTGTTTGATCCACCAGCGGCCCAAAGGCGGTGAACCCCCAATCCCTGGGGATGGATTTCACCGCCTTTTCCTTTTTCCTGCGCCGATGCAGACACCATCAGGACTGCCCCATGACCGAAGTCAATTTTGAGGAGATCAGCAGCTACCAGCGCTACAAGCTGATGGCCAGCCTCATCGTGCCTCGTCCGATTGCGCTGGTGACCACCTTGGGCAAAACCGGTGTGGCCAATGCCGCCCCGTTTTCCATGTTCAACATGATCGGCGAGGACCCGCCCATCCTCATGGTCAGCATCAACCGCCTCGCCGATGGCCGGCTCAAGGACACGGCGGCCAACATCCTCGACAACGGTGAATTCGTGGTCCACATGTCGGACGAGCCGATGGCAGAGAAAATGCATGCCTGTGGTGAAGCGTTTCCTTCGGATGTGAGCGAGCTGGCCGCGGTGGGCCTGACGCCGGTGCCTTCACACTGCGTTGCGCCGCCTCGCATTGCCGAGGCGCCCATTGCCTTTGAATGTGTGCTGCACGAAAAGCTGGAAACCCCAAGCCGCTATGTCTTCATTGGCCGCATCAGGTGGATGGCCGCACGGGACGGCCTGATTGACACCGAGGCCTGGCGTGTCAACCTCAGGGACTACCGGCCCATTGCCCGTTTCGGGGCCAGTTTTTACACGCGCACCGACGACCGCTTTTCGATTGCTGACCGAGCTGGCGAGGCTGCCCCCGTCTCGACAGCGATTGACGAGATCTGAGGACCTCGCCGGCAGCGGCACGCCGCCCCCTCAAATCGCCACCAGCTCGCGCACATTCTTCGTCTGCATCTCGCTGCCCGGCCCGCTGGCGATCACTTCGCCTCGCTCCATCACCAGGTAGTCATCGGCCAGTGCTTCGGCAAAGTCGTAGTACTGCTCGCACAGCACGATCGCCATGCGCTGGCCCTGCATGCCCTCGTCGGCCAGCTTGCGGATCACACGGCCAATGTCCTTGATGATGCTGGGCTGGATGCCCTCGGTGGGTTCGTCCAGGATCAACAGGCGCGGCCTGGCAGCCAGTGCGCGGGCAATCGCCAGCTGCTGCTGTTGCCCGCCCGAGAGGTCGCCCCCCCGGCGGTGCAGCATCTGCCGGAGCACCGGGAACAGCTCGAACAGCTGCGGCGGGATGGGCGTGCCGCCGGGCTGCGTGGCCAGGCCCATGCGCAGGTTGTCTTCCACCGTCAGGCGCGCAAAGATCTCGCGGCCTTGCGGCACATAGCCGATGCCGGCGGCCGCGCGCTCGTGGGGTTTGGCGTGGCTGATGTCCTGCCCGGCCAGGCGGATGCTGCCGCTCTTGATGGGCACCAGGCCCATCAGGCTTTTGAGCAGGGTGGTCTTGCCCACGCCATTGCGTCCCAAGAGCACCGTGACCGCGCCCTTGGGCACCGCCAAGCTCACATCGCGCAGGATGTGCGAACCGCCGTAGTACTGCTCTAGATGCTGGACTTCCAACAAACTCATGTCAACGCCCCAAATAAACTTCAATCACGCGTTCATCTGACTGCACCTGAGCCAGCGTTCCTTCCGCAAGGACTCGCCCCTCGCTCAAAACCGTGACCGTCTCGGCAATGGCCGCGATAAACGCCATATCGTGCTCGACCACCAACAAGGAATGTTGGCCCTTGAGCGTCAAAAAAAGCTCCGCCGTGCGCTCGGTTTCGTGGTCGGTCATGCCCGCCACCGGTTCATCCAACAGCAGCAATTTGGGGTCTTGCATGAGCAGCATGCCAATTTCCAGCCATTGCTTCTGACCATGGCTCAACTCACCGGCCAAACGTGTGACCGCATCCACCAAGTGAATGGTTTGCAGCACCTCGTAGAGACGGTCTGCGCTAGCCCCATTGATGCGAAAACGCATTGACGCCAGTACCCCCTTATGCGTTTT
>JACCEC011872817.1_pt1 | contig 16426 bp, 19 predicted proteins | sample 7450121 | NCBI WGS metagenome assembly JACCEC01 (sample SAMN15323455, study PRJNA562643) | freshwater metagenome | isolation source: river surface water | place: USA:Blue River Watershed | collected 2017-08-18 | reverse complement strand
GTGATTCTTCTGTTTTAGAAGATCGTTGTTTAAGTGGTTTAAAAGAAACTTACGCTTCTTTAGGTGTTCCTGCTGCAGGTAACGCTAGAGCTGTTGGTATTATGAAAGCTACATGTGTTGCTTTCATTAACAACACTTCTAACCAAAAGAAATTATCTACACCATCTGGTGACTGTAGCGCTCTAGCAAGTGAGTGTGCAGGTTACTTTGATAAAGTTACAAGCGCTCTTGCTTAATTTTAATCAAACCTTACTACCTATTTAGTAAGAGAAAAAAATACATGTCAGTAGGTTTTCTACTGTCATGTACTTTTTTTTCAAATACTTATTTATTTTTTAAATTCTTTAAATTCATAGTACAATTAGTAAGGAAACTATCTAGTTTTTGTCTTTTTTACACAATTAAAATTTTAAACGATTATGAACTATGGATTTTGTGATTATTAAAAATTCTCTTGATACTGTTGTCTTTTTAATTTTATTTTTAGCTATGATAACTTATTGGCTAAAAGTCTCCTTCTCCAAAGCATTTGGGTTTTTAAACTTAGGATATTATTTAGTAGTACTGTCTAACCTGGGTATAACATTAATTTTGGGTTTTAGGTGGCTAGATAATGGTTATTTTCCTCTTAGTAATTTGTATGAATCTTTATTATTTTTTACTTGGGGAGTAACTATACTTACGATTTTATTAGAGTACAAAACTAAGTTATTTTTAATAGGAGCGGTAACTACCCCATTATCGATGTTTGTAACAGCTTTTGCTACATTATCTTTACCCGAAGGAATGCAAAAAGCAGCCCCCTTAGTTCCGGCATTAAAATCTAATTGGTTGATGATGCATGTAAGCATAATGATGCTGAGTTATTCCACTTTAATTAGTGGGTCTTTATTAGCCATTCTATTTTTGACACTTACTAAAGGTACTGACGTAAAATTGCAAGGGAATTCTTTGGGATCATCCGAATTTAAAGACAGTAAAAAATATTCCCGTGATGTGGTTTTGTCGACTCTTATAAATGATAATAAAACAACTAATAATGTTCCTACAACCTCTACTAAATTAGCGGAATTAAGTTTTACTAAATTAACCTTATTAGAAAGTTTAGATAATCTAAGTTATAGAATTATTGGATTAGGTTTCCCACTATTGACTATTGGGATTATTTCTGGAGCTGTATGGGCCAATGAAGCTTGGGGTTCTTATTGGAGTTGGGACCCAAAAGAAACGTGGGCTTTGATAACGTGGTTAGTTTTTGCAGCCTATTTGCATGCTAGGATAACTAAATCTTGGCAAGGTAAAAAACCTGCTATTCTTGCTTCCTTCGGTTTCATTGTTGTTTGGATTTGCTATTTAGGTGTCAATTTTTTAGGAAAAGGATTGCATAGTTATGGATGGATTGGATAAAGATCACATACTTTTATGAGATAAATAATTTGTAACATTATAGAAATTACTCGTTAACTAAATAGTAAAGTACTCTAAAATACGTGCTATATACCATAAAAATTTTAAATAATTATCATTTTATATGAACTACGATCTTTTATTAGCTATTGTTCCTCAAACTACTGAATGGTCTGTGAAGACTGGTTTTTTAATGATTTTATCTAATCTAGTTTGCATCATAGCGGGTAGATCAGTAATTCAAGTTAAAGGCCTTGGTCCATCGCTTCCTTTAAGTGGACCTTTTTCAAATTTTGGCCTTCCAGAATTATTAGCGACGGCTAGCTTAGGACATATCGTGGGTTGCGGAGCTATTTTAGGTTTGGGTTATATCGGAATTCTTAGTTAATAAAAAATTGTCCGGTTATTAGATCACTAGAGGAATCTTTGGTATCCTCTAGTAATTTAAATTAATTAATAAGCTAACCCCATACTTCTAGTAGTTTCTCCCCCTAAGTAAACTCGTACAGATAAAAAATCTGTTGGACAAGCAGTTTCACATCTTTTGCACCCAATGCAATCTTCTGTTCTTGGGGCTGATGCAATTTGTCCGGCTTTACACCCATCCCAAGATACCATCTCTAATACATCACAAGGACAAGCTCTTACACATTGTGTACATCCAATGCATGTATCGTATACTTTTACGCTATGAGACATAATTTATTTATTTTGTAGCAGATAATTTTTGATCTAGTTTTTGTTGTTGCATTTTTTATTATATTATAATTGAGGTTATTAATTAATATCTTATTATTAAAGTTAATAATAAAATATTGATATCTCTGAAAAGGAAATTTTTCTTTTCGTTTTTTAGAATCGTAATTTTGGAAATATGTGCAAGATTAACTTAACCGTATATATACGAGATAATGAAAAAAAAATATCAATACTTAAATTATAATCAGATTTTATATAAAACAGAAGAACTATTAGATGCAGCCTCTAATCGGTATAAAATTACTTTGCAAGTAGCGAATAGGGCAAAAAGGAGACGGTACGAAGATATTGATATATTAGATGATTTAAAAATAAAGCCGATTGTTAGAGCTATTTTAGAAATGGTTGATGAAATCAGTCAACCCGAAATAATTAGTGATTAGCTTTTTTCTTATTTTTTATAAAATTATTTTGTAAAATCTTACTTTATATTAATAAAATTCTTATTTAAAATCATGTTTCAAACTCTTTTTGGTGACCCTAATGATCGGAAAATTAAACAATATGAAAATATTGTAAGCAAAATTAATAAGCTAGAACCTGAAATTAAGAAGTTATCTGATCAAGAGTTACAATCCAAAACTTCTTTTTTTATTGATTTTTTAAAATTAAATGGGGACTCTAATTTAGATAAGATTTTGCCAGAAGCGTATGCTTTATTTAGAGAAGCTTCTTATAGGCTTTTAGGCCTTCGCCATTTTGATGTCCAATTATTAGGAGCTATAATTCTTCATGAAGGAAGGATTGCAGAAATGAAAACTGGCGAAGGAAAAACTTTAGTAGCAATATTAGCCGCCTACTTGAATGCTTTGTCGTTGAAAGGTGTTCATATCGTAACTGTTAATGATTATTTAGCGAAACGTGATGCAGAGTCAGTAGGGCAAATTCCAAAATTTCTTGGTTTGTCAGTAGGTTTAATTCAACAAAATACTAGCCCAACCGATAGAAAAGATAATTATTTGAAAGATATTACATATATCACGAATAGTGAATTAGGATTTGACTATCTTCGAGATAATATGTCAATTTCGATAAGTGATATGGTACAAAGAGATTTTAATTTTTGTATTATTGATGAGGTTGATTCCATTTTGATAGATGAGGCTCGAACACCCTTAATTATTTCAGGAGCTGGTGAAACTGAAAATGAAAAATATATTAATTCGACGAAAATAGCTAATTTTGTTAATAAATATATTCATTACGAAATAGATGAAAAAGCAAGGAATATAGTATTAACTGAAGAAGGAACGTTAGAATGTGAAAAACTACTTGGCAATAAAGATTTATATGATCCTACAGATCCATGGGCTCCATATATTTTTAATGCTATTAAAGCTAAAGAATTTTTTATTAAAAATGTTCATTATATAGTTAAAGATAATGAAATTATAATTGTGGATGAATTTACAGGTAGAATTATGGTTGGTAGAAGATGGAGTGATGGATTACATCAAGCTATAGAATCTAAAGAAGGTGTACCTGTACAAAGTGAGACTCAAACTTTAGCTTCTATTACTTACCAAAATTTTTTCTTATTATATCCTAAATTGTCTGGTATGACTGGCACAGCAAAAACAGAGGCTTCAGAATTAGATAAAATTTATGCTCTTGAAGTTATTTCTGTCCCTACAAATAAGCCTATGAAACGTCAGGATTTCCCTGATTTAGTTTATAAAACTCAATATGCCAAATGGAAATCCGTAGCTGATGAATGTTTAGATATGTACTCTCTAGGTCGACCGGTTCTTATAGGAACTACTAGTGTAGAAAAATCCGAGCTATTGTCTTCTTTGCTTACTGAATATGGAATCCCTCATAATTTGTTAAATGCTAAACCAGAAAATATAAAACGGGAATCAGAGATTATTGCTCAAGCTGGTCGAAAAGGTGCAATTACGATTGCCACAAATATGGCAGGAAGAGGAACAGATATATTATTGGGTGGAAATTCAAATTATATGGCGAAATCTGCTTTATTGCAACTACATAAGAGAAATGAAGGAACGAAAAAATTAATAGGAAATGATGAGAAGTTGAAAATATTACATAATTTTTTACTTTCCCAGTTTAGTAAGCTTGGGTTGTCCTCAGAACAATTAGAAGAAAAAATTGCTATTGCTTGCGAAAAAAGTTTTTCCAATGAGGATTTTATAATTAATCTTAGAGCTGTATATCAAATTTTAGAAAGTCAATATAAATTTTTAGTTGAACAAGAACGTAAAGAAGTTTTAACTTTAGGTGGATTACATGTTATTGGAACAGAGAGGCATGAATCTAGAAGAATTGATAACCAGCTAAGAGGAAGAGCAGGTAGGCAGGGAGATCCCGGTTCTTCGCGTTTTTTCCTCAGTTTAGAAGATAATTTATTTCGCATATTTGGTGGAGATAGAATTTCAAAAATGATGGAAACTTTGAGAATAGATGAATCAATTCCAATAGAATCTGATTTATTAACTAAAAGTTTAGAATCCGCGCAAAAGAAAGTAGAAGCTTATTATTATGATGCTCGAAAACAATTGTTTGAATATGATGAAGTATTAAATTATCAAAGACAAGCGATATATGCTGAACGTCGCAGAATTTTAAAATCAAATAATCTTAGAAATTGGATTATTCAATATTCTGAGGCTACTATCAAAGATTATGTCACTCAATATTATATCTCTGCTAGTAAAAATTCTCAGGATGATGCTTTTTTAGAGCGTAAAAAATTATTAAAGAACGTAGAAGATTTGTTTGGTTTTCCTTATTCTTTAGACATTGAATATGTACGAAATTTTTCTTCTACGGAGTTAATTGAATTTTTATCTGAGAAAATGAGAATTATGTATGATTTAAAAGAAAGTCAAATGAATTTGATTGAAAATGGCCTGATGAGAGATTTAGAAAAATCTTTTTTACTTCAAAAAATTGACTCCTCTTGGAAAGAGCATTTGCAAAATATAACAAATTTAAGAGAAACAATCGGCTGGCGAGGATATGGCCAAAAAGACCCTTTGTTAGAATATAAAAATGAAGCTTATGTATTATTCACTGCAATGAGTGTTAATATTCGTCATTCTGTTATCTTTTTAATCTTTAGGTCGCAACCCATATTAAAAATGTAGTTAAAATATTTTAGCTATTTTTGAGATTCTCATACTAAAACTAAAAATAAATTTGACAATTGAAATTCAATATTACATATTATATATAGATAAGCGAAAATAAGAAAATTATGACTAAAAGAACATTAAGAGGGAGTAAATTAAAACGAGTTAGAACTTCTGGGTTTCGTGCTAGATTAAAAACAAGCACTGGCAAAAGAGTTCTTAAAAATAGACGACATAGAAACCGCAAATCTTTATCTTTAAGTTAAGGTAGGTGATTTGCTCTTTTTTCCATTAAGTAGAATACAGGGTGTAAGGTGTTTGTATAATTTATTTTTAAGTAAATATTGTACTTGCACCAGCTGGTTTTACTTTTTTCTAGTTTTTAATTGTTTTTATCTTATTTATAAAATGTATTAATTTCAGTTTATACTACATAGTATATGTGACTATAGCTTTTTTATGATGCACATAAAATTTACCTTATAATCAAACTTTTATGAGCTTTGCTAAAGAATTTAAATTGTTATTAAAAGCTAGATATTCATTGTTGTATATAAATACAATAGAGGAGGAACGAGTAGAATATGCTATAAAGTCGTGTGTTCAATTGTATAGTCAAAGATGTATTTATTCTTGGGATTTTGTAGATGGATATATTGGTAATCCTACAGATAATGGATATGCAGCGAAAAATCCTCTTCAAGCTTTAGAATTAATTGAAAAATTGACGTCTGATACGGCTGCAATTTTTATTCTTAAAGATTTTCATTTATTTTTAAATGATATTTCAATTTCGAGAAAATTAAAAAATTTGGTTAAAATTTTACGAAAACAGGCCAAGACAATCATTATTATTGCTCCTGACATGCAAATACCAGAAGCTCTTCGAGAAATAATTACTGTTGTTTCTTTTGAACTGCCTCAAGTATCTGAGATCAAAAAAGAATTAATTCGGGTTCAAGATTCTTTAGGATATCGGCTTCCTTCATCTTCAATTGATAGTTTAGTTAGATCTTGCCAAGGCTTATCGTTGGAAAGAATTCGAAAAGTTTTATCTAAGATAATAGCAACATATAAGGAAATTAATATAGAAAGTTTAGATTTGATTTTTACAGAAAAGAAACAAATTATTAGTCAAACTCAAATTCTCGAATTTTGCACTTCAAATGTAAAATTGTCTGATATTGGTGGGTTAATTAGTTTGAAAAAATGGTTAAAAAGACGATCTGAAGCATTAACCCAAAAAGCTGCTTTATATGGGTTACCTTGTCCTAGGGGGTTATTACTTGTAGGAGTTCAAGGTACAGGAAAATCTTTAACTGCAAAAGCTATTGCTAATGATTGGAACCTTCCTTTACTTCGTTTGGATGTAGGCAAATTATTCGGAGGAATTGTGGGAGAATCAGAATCTCGAATGAGACAAATGATTCAACTTTCTGAAGCTATAGCGCCTTGCATTTTGTGGATAGATGAAATAGATAAAGCTTTGTCTGGAATAGAATCGAAAAGTGATAGTGGTACAACTAGTAGAGTATTAGCAACTTTTATTACGTGGCTTTCAGAAAAAACATCTTCTGTTTTTGTGGTTGCTACTGCTAATAATATTCACTCTTTGCCCCCAGAGTTATTAAGAAAAGGAAGATTTGACGAGATATTCTTTTTAGGGCTGCCTAATGAACAAGAAAAAGAATTAATTTTTAAGGTGCATATTAGTAAACTACGACCTAAGTCTTGGGAAAATTATGATATAAAATTATTAAGTCAAAAAGCGAAGCATTTCTCCGGAGCGGAAGTAGAGGAATCGATAATTGAAGCGATGCATATTGCGTTTAGCGAAAATCGAGAATTTTTAACCGAAGATATATTAAAAGTAATTGACCAATCGGTTCCGTTAGCTTATATAAATAAAGATAAAATTGATGAGTTACAAGATTGGGCTTCGTCAGGGCAAATTAGGTTAGCTTCTTAATTATAAGCTAGTATATAATTTTGGGAACTAAGATTCATTACTTCTTAGAAATGAATGCTATAATTAGTATGTCTCTATTTTTATCGACTAGTAATAAGATTACTTTTTTTATTTTTATTTAAAAGTTTATGTCACATTTTAGTAAAATAAAAACAACGCTAAAAGATTTATCATTACTAAAAAAAGCTTTAAACGATCTATCTATAAATTGGACTACAGAAGCAAAAGAAATTAGAGGATATAAAAATCAATCCACGTGTGCAAATATTGTTATTTCACAAAATAATAATTACGATATTGGGTTTGTTTGGACTGGTTTTGAATATCAATTAGTTGCAGATTTACAATTTTGGCAACAATCTTGGTCTGTTGAGTTATTTTTAGATAAAATTACTCAAAGATATGCGTATCATTCTATTTTACAAGCAACTGAACAACAAGGGTTTAAAAAAGTTGAACAAGTTAATTTAGAAGATGATTCTATAAAATTAACTTTACAGAGGTGGAAACACTAGAAATTTGTGATAATAAAAGTATTATAAAACAATTTATTATTTTGTTGAATGCGGACGGAGAGACTCGAACTCTCACAAGAAGACTTACTAGAACCTAAATCTAGCGCGTCTACCAATTCCGCCACGTCCGCTTATATTATTACTTGAAACTATCATAGCAAAACTATATAAAAAAGAAAATACGTTTTTTATATAGTTTTGATATTATTTTTTAAAAAAATTTTAATTTTTAAAAAAGTTGAAATTAATTTTAAAGAATATGATATTATATAATACATAAGACAAATAACTGTTTTCCTTAGTAGCTCAGTGGTAGAGCAATCGACTGTTAATCGATTGGCCGTAGGTTCAAGTCCTACCTGAGGAGGTTGTATATAAATACATTTAATATGTATTATTAATAAATTGAACCCTTTCAATTCTTTAACCTAACTTTAATCTCTTTAAATGTTTAAACTTTTTAATAACCTATTTTCTGTTTTAATAAAAAAATTAAGTAACTTACAGTTTGCTATTTTTTTGCTATTAATAATAGCCATATTTAGTGCTTTTGGCACTATTATAGAACAAGATAAAGATCCGGGATTTTATGAAACTAATTACCCTATATCAAAACCTATTTTTGGACTTATAACTTTTAAGGTAATTTTCTTTTTTGGTTTAGACAATATTTACCAAGCTCCGTGGTTTATCTTTTTACTGATATTGTTTGGTTCTAGTCTTTTCTCCTGTACTATTTCTACTCAACTCCCTTCGTTAAAGTTAGCTCAAATTTGGCAATTTTATAAAAACCGAAGTGTTTTACAAAAATTTGAATTGAGTTTTTGTGTAAAAGAAACAAGTTTATCAAAATTCTATTTTCAATTACAAGCACATAATTATAATGTTATTCAACAAGGACCTTTTTTATATGCTTATAAAGGTTTAGTTGGTAAATTAGGGCCTATAATTGTACATATAAGTATTATTATCATTTTGTGTGGTGCTATTTTAGGTAATTTATCCGGTTTTATTACTCAAGAGTTAATTCCTGTAAAACGATTATTTCATTTACAAAATGTAATAAGTTCTGGGCCTTTAAGTTACATTGACCCAGCATATGTTGGTTATGTAAAGGATTTTCGAATAAGTTATAGTGAGGAAGGAAATATTGATCAGTTTTATTCAGATTTAAAGATTTTTAATACAGGAAGTCAACACATTGTGAATAAAACTATTTATGTTAATGAACCTTTAAAAATGGATGGGTTAACCTTTTATCAAACTGATTGGAATGTTTTTGCTATCGTTATACAAATAGATAATTCGAATAGGTTTCAATTACCTTTGAAATTGATATCTGTTTCTCCTTCCTCTCGATTTTGGATTTCTTCATTAGGAAATATGAGCATTTTAAATCAAGAAAGTTCACCCTTATTTATCGTATTTGAAGATCTTACAGGTAAATTTCAGATTTTTGACTCCAATCAAAATATATTGTTGGAAAGTGAACTTGGTTCAAAATTTTCTATTAATGGTCATTTAGTACAAATAAAAGAAATTATTCCCTTTACCGGTTTACAAATAAAGTCAGATCCTGGAATAAATATCGTTTATTTTGGTTTTGGATTAATGATTTTTAGTACTTTTTTAAGTTACACGTCATATTCTCAAATTTGGGCAATCAAAAAAAATGAAAAATTATATTTATCAGGACGGACAAATCGAGCGATATATAGTTTTGAAAAAGATTTTTTGAACTTATTAGAAAGTATATTATAAAAGCGAATTCTGTTCTTTTTATAGGCTTTTTGAAGCTCAGCTAATTTTAGCAATTTACTTTTTAAATTTATAACGGTAGAATATCATCTTTTTCGACATTTATGGCACGTGTTATTGTTATTACTTCTGGGAAAGGGGGGGTTGGGAAAACAACTACCACTGCTAACCTTGGTATGGCTTTAGCTCAGTTAGGTTACCAAACAGCCCTTATTGATGCTGATATAGGCCTTCGAAATTTAGACTTGTTGCTTGGACTAGAAAACCGAGTTATTTATACAGCTTTAGAAGTTCTTTCTGGAGAATGTCGGCTTGAGCAAGCTTTAATAAAAGATAAACGTCAACCTAGTTTAGTTTTACTCCCTGCTGCACAAAATAGAAATAAAGATTCAATAAATTCCGAACAAATGCAATATTTAGTAAATTTATTAGAACCTCAATATGATTATATTTTAATTGATTGTCCTGCTGGCATTGAAACAGGTTTTCATAATGCAATAGGTCCTGCTCAAGAAGCTATTGTTGTTACAACGCCAGAAATCGCAGCAGTTAGAGATGCAGATAGAGTGATAGGATTATTAGAAGCTAACGGAATAAAAAAAATAAGTTTACTAGTAAATCGTTTACGACCTCAAATGGTGAAAGCAAATGATATGATGTCTGTAGCAGATGTGAAAGAAATTCTTGCTATCCCTTTAATTGGTGTAATTCCAGAAGATGAGTGCGTAATTGTTTCTACAAATCGAGGAGAGCCTTTAGTATTAGATAAAAAACTATCTTTACCCGGTATTGCATTTGAAAATACAGCTTGCAGAATTGATGGACAACAAGTAGAATTTCTAGATTTACAATCTTACTCAAAAAGCCCTTTAAAAAGGTTGCGTAATTTTTTCCTCGGCTCACCGACAAATTAATATACAGAGGATAAATTTTATATGATTACAGAAATTTTTGAGCGCTTATTTTTTAATAGTAATCGTGGAAGTCGTAATGATGTAAAAAAACGGTTAAAGTTGGTTTTAGCTCATGATAGATCTACTTTAAACGCATCTACTTTAGAAAAGATGAGAAAAGAAATTTTGGTTGTCGTTTCTAAGTATGTTGAACTTGATACGGATAGTCTCGAGTTTTCAATTAAGACCGATAGTAGAATGACTGCATTAATTGCGAATCTTCCTATTAGACGTATTTTACAGTCAGATCAGAGTTTATAAACTTTAGTTTAAAGTATTTTTATACATTTATAAAAATACTTTAACATTATCAGTTTGGAGGTAAACTATGCGAATTCCAGGCTAGTTGATGTAAACTGATATTTCTTCTCAGTGGCCGCGTGACTAATTCCAATATATCTTTTGAATTGGTAAACCCATGTATTGGAGAAAACGTAAATTCCACTGACCATTTTGTATTTATCCCTCTTGCTTCTAGGGGATTGGCGTGAGCCATACCAGTTATCACTAAATCGGGTTTTAAATATTTTATTTTTTCTAATTGTTTATAATTATCAGGTTTTTCGACAATTGTAGGAATGGGAACTTTCATGTCTTCGCACGTTTTTTCTAATAATGATAATTCTGCCCCTTGATATCGTTTATCCATATAAGGAATTCCAATTTCTTGAACAATCATTCCACATCGAATTAAATATCTGGCTAAAGAAATTTCGAGTAAATTATCTCCCATAAAAAATACAGTTTTTTTAGAAAGTAAGTTTAAATATTCTTCTAAGGAGTCCCAAATCTTTTTTTCTCTACTCTCTAATCCTTTTGGGATTATTCCCAAAACTAAGCAAATTTTTTCTATCCATGCTCTAGTACCATCAGGTCCTATCGGAAAAGGAGCTCCTATTAATCGAGTGTGGCGTTTTCTCATTAATGTAGTTGCTGTTCGACTTAAATAAGGGTTCACTCCACAAACGTAGTATCCCTCTCCTATTTCAGGTAATTGCGAATAGGTTTTAGATGGTAACCAACCTGAGACTTTTATTCCTTGTTGTTTTAATTCTAATATCAATTGATTTGCTATAGTGTTCGGTACCGATCCGAATAAAATCAATGGAGTATGAGTTGTCTTGGAGTTTATTTTGTTTCTCTTCAGCTCCTCTAATATTTTATTGTTAACTTGTGGGCACCTGTGGACCATGGCGGCCAATACTGTATCTTCTCCTTGAGTAAACGCATAGTCTAACCCGTTTGCTCGAGCTACAATTATGGGTATTTCTAATTCACTTTCTAACTTTGGTGCAATACCTTCTAAATCCATTTTGATTATTTCAGTTGTGCAAGTCCCAATCCAAAAAATTACACTTGGATTTCGATCAGCTTTTATTTGTTTACAAAGCCGTTTTAATTCTTCATAATCACTTAATTTTGCGGAAATATCGCCTTCCTCTAGCTCAGCCATGGCATATCTAGGCTCTGAAAAGATCATTACTCCCATTGCATTTTGTAAAAAATAACCACAAGTTTTTGTTCCTATAACTAAAAAAAAGCTATCTTCTATTTTTTGATATAGCCAAGAGACACAACTTATTGGGCAAAAGGTGTGGTAATTACCTGTATCGCAGTCAAAATTTAATTTGTTTATCGTATTTTCTTCCATTTTCAAATTAACTTAAGATTAAATCAGATTCATTTGGTGTTACTTCTGTTAAAGGTATTAGATTTTTATCTGTTAAATAAAAATCTGATAGCAAATTAAATAGTTCTCTATCGGCGGCTTCTTTAGGAATTACACCTTCTGGATTTGCGATTAATTGATCAGCAATATTAAGGTAGTACTCACAAACATAACTTAAAGATGGTTCGGTCTCTGCCATTTCAAATAATGTTTTTCCTTTTACCCTAGAAATTCTTATATCTTCTATTAAAGGTAGTACTTCAAGTATTGGCATCGGAACTGTTTCAACATATTTTTCTATAAGATCTCGTTTTGCTGTTCTATTACCAATTAATCCAGCTAATCGTAAAGAATGAGTACGTGCTTTTTCTCTTACTGAAGCGGAAATTCGGTTTGCAGCAAATAATGAGTCAAATCCATTATCTGTTACGATAAGACAATAATCAGCGTAATTAAGAGGTGCAGCAAACCCTCCACATACTACATCTCCTAATACATCGAATAAAATAACATCATATTCATCAAATGCATTAAGTTCTTTTAAAAGTTTTACAGTTTCTCCAACTACATACCCTCCGCACCCTGCTCCTGCTGGAGGCCCCCCTGCTTCTACACAATCTACGCCCCCATATCCTTTATAAATCACATCTTCAGCCCAAACATCTTCATAGTGATAATCTTTAGCTTGCAATGTATCTATAATAGTTGGAATTAAAAACCCAGTAAGAGTAAAAGTACTATCGTGTTTAGGATCACACCCTATTTGTAAGACTTTTTTTCCTCTCTTTGACAAAGCAACAGAAATATTGCAACTCGTAGTCGATTTACCTATGCCACCTTTTCCATAAACTGCAAGTTTCACTTTATTTTCCTCTATATCTAGTATTAAAATTGATAGTAGTACATATATTTTAGTTGTAAAAATGTTTTATGGAGTTAAAATGTTATTTACTCTTCTGTAGTTTTTTCTGTTGGAGCATTCGATGGTGAAGAATAAATAAAACTTGTAGCTTCACTGTTTTTTAGAGACTTTGCTAAGGATAAAGCTTTTTTTGCTTGTACAGTTGCTTTTTCAGACCATTTAGCTAACCTAGATCTTCTTTTTGATTTTGATGTTCGTTTTTTTGGTACAGCCATTTTTTATACAATATTATTTTATTTCAATAGTTAACTACTTAAACTGTTAGAGAAGTTCATTTATATTTTAACAAATTTTTACGTATTATTTTTTTATTTTTTATATTTATTCTAAATAATTTAGAAAAATTAAAAATAAAAGGGTAATACTTGGTGTTTTTAAGCCCTTTTATTTTTAATTTTTCTATAGTTCGTTGGATTTATGTTATTTTGATCCCAAACGACTTAGTTGTCGTAATGCTATTCGCGCTATATTAAATCCTGCCCATGTAGCAGCAGCTAAAACAGGGAAAAGAACTATTAAAAGTCTCATATCCATAACCTTATTCCTCTGGTAATATTTCTTACATATTATAACTAATGAGTTATTATGATGTATTTATAAAAATAAATTGATCTAGATTTTGCATATTTCTTGGTTTGAGATATATTTTATTTCTATAATTTTTATAAAATACATTAGTTCAACTTAACAATATTTACATTGATTTAATAGAGTTTTTTATGACTGATTTACCCTTTACTCTCGATCAATTCCGGATTTTAAAAGCGATTGCTATAGAAGGTAGTTTTAAAAAAGCTGCTGAAAGTTTATATATTTCTCAACCCGCGGTAAGTTTTCAAGTTCAAACATTAGAAAAACAATTGAACGTTCCAATATTTAATAGGGTAAATAGAAAAGTCATTTTTACAGAAGAGGGACAAGCTATTTTAGTGTACGCGAACCGAATTTTATCTTTATGTGAAGAAACTTGTAGAGCTATGGAAGATTTACAAAATTTACAAGGAGGTACTCTAATTGTAGGAGCCAGCCAAACAACTGGCACTTATTTAATGCCAAGATTAATTGGCTTATTTCGGCAAAAATACCCTCAAGTATCTGTGCAATTACAAGTTCATTCAACAAGAAGAATTTCATGGGGAGTGGCCAATGGACAGATTAATATTGCGGTTATAGGAGGTGAGGTCCCTAATGAATTAAGAAATTCCTTGCATGTTACCGATTATGCCGAAGATGAGCTAGCATTAATTCTTCCTAAATTTCACCCTTTTTCAAAATTGCCCAGTATTCAAAAAGAAGATTTATATCGATTAAAATTCATTTCATTAGATAAACAATCTACTATTAGAAAAGTTATAGATAAAGTTTTATATCAAAATGGAATAGATAGTACTCGTTTTAAAATTGAGATGGAGTTAAATTCCGTGGAAGCAATAAAAAATGCTGTTCAATCTGGATTAGGTGCTTCTTTTGTCTCAATTTCTGCTATTTCTAAAGAATTAGAATTGGGGATTCTTCATTGGGCTAAAATTGAAGACATTACTATAAAAAGGACTTTATCAATTATTGTTAATCCAAACCGATACACCTCCAAAGCTTCAGAAAAATTTACCAAAGAAATTTTAACTCTTTTTTCTTCTACGACATTGTAAAAAAAGATAGATTTTTAGCAAACAATTTTAAGTATTTTAGTGTATGAATTTTAATTTTGAAATAGTAGACATAATTTTTACTAAAGTTTCTTTAAAAATACATATGAAGTTAATTAATATAACCGGAGAGGTTTTTTCATTTGATCACTTAAAAAAAGAAGCTAAAATATATCTGTTGAGCTCTGTTCTGAATGAAATTAAAAAATTTATAATTAGTAATTTTTACTATAAACTTAAAAATCCAAACCATCTTTTTAATCCAGACAAGGTTTTTGAACTTCTGTTGTTAAAAATTAAAAAAACTTTGGACAAGGAATTTTGTTTTTTGCACGGGCCGCAGATTTCAAATGCTGACTTTAGTTGGATAATTCGTTACTTAGAAAAAGAAGAAGGTGAATTGTTTAATTTAATCATCGAGATGATTTCACTTATCGGTCATTCCCGGCAAATTTTAAATATTAATGGATTTGATCGATTTAAGTTAATTAGTGCCCTTTTAGAAAACTTAGTTATAAAACTTTCTAATGTATTTATTTATATCATGTTTTTAAATTTTGATATAAAACGGTTAGTTTCTAGAGGACTTTTTTATTCGGATATTGATTTTTTAAAGATTAAAAAAAATAATTTTTATTGGTATTTGTATTTAAATTCTGCGTTTTTAAAGCCTAAATATATTTATTACAATTTATATAATATTAAGATTTTGAATAAATATGGTATTTCTAGTAGGTTAATTTATTTTCCTAATTTAAATCGAAAAAAAATTTACAAATTTTCTACTATTCAAGTGATTGTTCTATTTTATTTTGAGCTAATAGATTTTATTTACCCAAAAATATTCCGTATATGTTTGAAGTCGAACCAATTTTTAATTTGAATCTCTATATAAAGAAAAAAGTTAAATACTTCAATTGAAGTATTTAACTTTTTATTCCATTGGATATATGCTTAACTTTTTGGATCCTTTAGTGTTTCCTTCAAATTTAACTTTTCCATCTATTAAAGCATATAAAGTATTATCCCTTCCTATGCCGACATTATTTCCAGGTTTTACATTAGTTCCTCTTTGACGAACTAGAATATTTCCTGCAATAACATATTCTCCTCCATATTTTTTAACTCCAAGTCTTTTTGCATTTGAATCGCGTCCGTTTTTGGAGCTTCCACTCCCTTTTTTATGTGCCATTTTACTAATTTAAATTGTGTAATGTTAATTAATGCTAGAGCCATTTAATTGAATTGAGTTAATCATAACTCTTGTCAGATTACTTCTATATCCTTGTTTTTTTCTAGTTTTCTTTTTGGGTCTCATTTTATAAACTGTAATTTTTTTACTTTTTATATGCCCTAGTATTGTCGCTTCTACTTTCGCTTCCGTTAAACAAGGTCTACCCACACTTACATTCCCGTTATTGTTTATCAAAAGTACTCTAGTTAGAGCAATTTTGTCACCTGAATTTAAATTCAAATGATTAAAATCGTAATATCTTCCCGGTTCAACCCAGAATTGTCTTCCACTAGCTTCTATTATTGCGTAATTCATTTTGCAAATTGTATTTTAATCAGAGATATATTATTAATGTGTTATGTTAGCAATACAAAAAAAATAATAACCTTGGCACTGTGCTACTTTCCCAAAGGATCCCTCCTTCAGTATCATCGCCGCTGTAGCATTTCACAACCGAGTTCGGGATGGATCGGAGTGGTTCTACTACGCTATTAGTACC
>JACCEC010150644.1_pt1 | contig 16430 bp, 10 predicted proteins | sample 7450121 | NCBI WGS metagenome assembly JACCEC01 (sample SAMN15323455, study PRJNA562643) | freshwater metagenome | isolation source: river surface water | place: USA:Blue River Watershed | collected 2017-08-18 | reverse complement strand
TCCTGGAATCTTTTTTAATTCATCCGTTAACTTTTTTGTTGTTGGAGCATCCATACTAGAAAAATCGATAGAGTACTCCGTTTCCACAGCATCTTTTTTCACATCAGGTGTTTTTTGCGCAATGCCAATCGGACTTAATTTTTCTTTGCTAACATCCTGTAATGCAATCGTTTTACTCATACCATTCTCCACTTTCGTGATTTTTGGTTGTTGTGTAGTAGGTAATTTTTCGCTGTTCACCGCAACTTCTAAAGCTTGAACTGCTTGCGGAGTAGTGGCTAAAATTTTTGTAGTATTGTCTAGTGGATTTTTTACCACCTCAACACCCTCGATATTTTTGGTTTCCGCTACAATTTTATCCAAACTTTTTTGTGGTGTTTTACTATCAAAATCGAACACCAAAGCCGATGGAACTTTTTGTAATTCCTGATTAATATGCTCTTGTGGAATATCTTTTAATGCTAAATTTTGTGTTTTCCCATCTTCCACCTTAGTAATTTTTGGCTGATTGTTTACAGGCAATTTTAAATCCGTTGCAATTTTTTGTAACGTCAACAAATCCTCCGAATCATTGGTGCCTAACTTCGTGATTTTTCCATTTTTTTCCTCCACGATTTCAACTCCTGGAATCTTTTTTAATTCATCCGTTAACTTTTTTGTTGTTGGAGCATCCATACTAGAAAAATCGATAGAGTACTCCGTTTCCACAGCATCTTTTTTCACATCAGGTGTTTTTTGTGCAATGCCAATCGGACTTAATTTTTCTTTACTTACATCTTGTAAAGCAATGGTTTTACTCACACCATTCTCCACTTTCGTGATTTTTGGTTGTTGTGTAGTAGGTAATTTTTCGCTGTTCACCGCAACTTCTAAGGCCTGAACCGCTTGAGGAGTAGTGGCTAAAATTTTTGTGGTATTGTCTAGTGGATTTTTAACCACCTCAACACCCTCAATATTTTTGGTTTCCGCTACAATTTTATCCAAACTTTTTTGTGGCGTTTTACTATCAAAATCAAATACCAATGCAGATGGAACTTTTTGTAATTCCTGATTAATATGCTCTTGTGGAATATCTTTTAATGCTAAATTTTGTGTTTTGCCATCCTCAACCTTTGAGATTTTTGGCTGATTGCTCGCTGGTAATTTTAAATCCGTTGCAATTTTTTGTAACGCCAATAAATCCTCCGAATCAGTGGTACTTAACTTCGTAATTTTTCCATTTTTCTCCTCCAAAACTTCCACTCCAGGAATCTTCTTTAATTCATCCGTTATTTTTTTTGTGATTGGTGCATCCATGTTAGAAAAATCGATAGAGTACTCCAATTCTTTAACAGGATTATCCGCAATTTCCCTTTTTGTTTCGTCGAGTGGTAACGGACAACCATCAGCATCCACTTTAGTTCCTTTAATGGTTAACGGACATTTATCTTTACTATCTGGCACCCCATCACCATCGCTATCAATACTATTGGCCGCAATAAAATTTGGAAAATTAAATTCTTTTTTATCCACTTTTTTTGCTTCCTTAGAGAAATTGTATGCAATAGCAAACGAATGATACATAAACTTATCGTTTGCTGATGAACCCTGACGTTCCCCAACACCAGCATCGCTTACATTATCTAACAAACTTGTGGTAGTTAAGTGCAATTGCGTACCCAATTTCATAGACAATTGATCTGTTAAATTGTAATTTATACCCAAACCAATAGGAAAAGAAAAAGCATGTTGAGGATACAAACCCAAACCATCTAAATTTTGTTTACGCAAATCTGTTTCGAAAACATAATCCCTTTGAATTTGAATAGCAGAGCCCGACAAAGGAGAATCCTCTGCAACATTTCGGATAGTTCCATCCGTCCAATAATGATATCTATTCCCGTTTTCATCGAATAAATCTCCTTTATTGTTAAACAAAAAAACACCAAAACCCAAACTTACATAAGGATGAACTTTAGGTGTAGAACTGAAAAAATTACCAAAATTATAAGTTGTATAAATAGATCCCGAATTAATGGAGCTACGAAAATTTAAATAACTATCTGGGCCATTTTGATTACCTACAATATTTCCTGATAAAAAATTAAAACCCAAATCCACATGTTTATGAACTTTACGGTAAACATCTACATTAAAAGCAAAAGGATTAGCTAAAAACAAACTTGAATTTCGAACATCACCAAAAGGTTGGAAAAAACCAAAACCCACAGAAATTTTAGGCTCTAAATCCAGAGGCAAAACAGATTTTGATTCTATATCATCGATTTTATCCAAAGCATTTTCTTGCGCATTAGATAAAAAGCTAAAAATCAATATTATATATAAAGTTATGTATAAGCGCATGATTAAAAAGTTAAGCCCTTTAAGATTAAAACTTTCAAACTACGAAAATTAAACAAAAAAGTTGTTCGTACAAAAGTTTACCTTGTTTTTTTTGAAAATATAGCGATTTAACCCCTAAATAATTCTACTTAATTAAGAATTAATATATGTGATATGACTATTTATTCTTACTTTTAAGAAACTAAACTTAATTTAATTTTGAGAAGAGCTATAATTAGTTTTATATTTCTGTTTGGATATTTAAATGTTTATAATCAAACTATTTCGGAAAGTAGAATCACGAATTGGCAAATATGTGGATATACCGGAGATATTCCTTGTGGAAATAATTTAGTAAATGTTGTAGAACATTTTGGTGCGAACAATTTAGGAAACACAGATCAAACTAACTTAATAAATTACGCTTTACAAAATATAAAAGATCATGAAATTTTATATTTTCCTAAAGGTGAGTATTTATTTAATGGCACACTAAATATCCCTAAAAACAGAATTATTAGAGGTGAATCACCCACAGAAACCATTTTAAATTTTGATTTTAATAGTAATCAAACCTGTATTAGAGTTAAAGGAAGCGATACAAAGGACATCAGCGAGGTAATACAAATTTCATCAAGAAATAATTTTGAATTAAAAGTAAGTGATATTGCTAAATTTAAAAACGGAGACGATATTGAACTTTACCAAGAAAACAACGACTCTATTCATGGTTTAGTTAGTACAACTCATTTAGTATCTTGGGCACAAAACATCAAAGGCCAAACCGCTCAAATTCAAGAAATTATTGGTGATAAAATAATTTTGGACAGAAGTTTACTATATGATTACGATGATAGATTTAAAATATTTATAAAAAAAATAAATATGATAGATGAAGTTGGAATTGAAAATTTAAAAATAAAACGAATAAGTAACAATGGTTTAGATGAAAACAATAATAATATTTGGTTTACTTACACTAAAAATTGTTGGATAAAAAGTGTTCATAGTGAATTTACTTCAAGATATCATTTTAGAATAGATTTTAGCAGAAACATTGAAGTTACCGAATGTTTTTTGGATAGAGCTTTTGATTGTGGCGGAGGAGGAGCTGGATATGGTGTTTTAATTCAAGACAAAGTAACAGAATGTTTAATTGAAAATAATATTGCTAATGCTTTACGCCATCCTTGGATAGCTAAAGAAGGAGCTGCCAGAAATGTGTATGCCTATAATTTTTCAAATGGCACAACTCAAGGTTCCAATTGTGATGCTGATCCTTTAACGAATTCCTTTGCAGATATTTCTTTACATGGGCACTATGCTTCTTACAATTTATTTGAAGGAAATGTAGTTTACCGTATTACTTCATCAGACGCATGGGGACCCAGCGGACCAGGAAATACTTTTTTCAGAAACCGAATTAAAGGTAAAAAAGGAGTATGGTTTACAGCTCATTCTCACAGTCATAATTTTATAGCCAATGAATTAACATATCCTGATGCAGATTTTGAATTAAACAGAGATGGAACCATTCAAAATACTTTGAATTTTGGGAATAGTGTAAACAATAAAACGATTGATGATAAGATAATTGAGAATATACCTTCATCATTATATTTAAATTTTTCTCCCGATTTTTTTGAAGGAAGTATATGGCCTAATATTGGTTCGGACATACCATATAATTCGGATAAAATCCCTGCTGAAAAACGATTTTTAAACGGCGAAATCTTTAGCAATAAATTTAATTGTTTAGTTACAAATACTTTTAAAAAAAATATACAACTATTAAAAATATATCCTAACCCTACCAATAATAGTTTAATTAATATCGAACAAACTCAACCTTATACATCTTTATTAATAAAAATATATGACAGTGTGGGAAGGATAATAATGGATTTAGAAAAAGTTAATGAAAAAATTGTACAAATAAAATTACCTAATATAAATGGGATGTATTTAATTGAAATACAATATGATGAAAACTTAGAAATTCACAAGGTAATAGTAAATAATTAAGAGTAAAAATTAACTACTTTGAATTTTTGATGCCCGGCGGCGCCTGTTATTACAAAATCATTGATTTTTAACCAAGCATGGGCTTTAAGTTTATTTTCTTGGGTATCTTTAAACACACCAAAAAATATTGTTGAAGGTATATGATATTTTTGGAGTAACCACTTGGCACTTAAAGCTTGCACCATACACTTACTTTCCCATAAGGTGTATTTGGATACTGCTTGCACTACGGTACGAACTTTTTTAATATAGAGCTGATGGGTTTCGTTTAATACAATTTCATCGTGCCCTACACCTCTTTTTCCCATAGAGGATTCGTACCAACTGTATTTAACAAAAAACATACAAAAACGAATATATGCCATATAAAAAAAAGCAGTTAGGTATAATTTTTTAATCTCCCAACTGCCTTTAATTATATGATTATATATTTTTTTAAGCAACATTTTAAACCTCTGCTATAACAGATATTTCTACTGCAACACCTTTAGGTAATTTACTTACTTCAACCGTTTCGCGTGCAGGAAAATCTTTAGTGAAATAACTTGCATAAACATCGTTCACTAATGCAAAATTATTCATATCACTTAAAAAAATTGAAGTTTTAACTACTTTATCTAGTGAGGTTCCTGCAGCTGTTAAAATAGCTTGAATATTTTTTAAAACTTGATGGGTTTCTGCCTCAACTCCTCCTTCAACCAATTCGCCATTAGCTGGATCTATAGCAATTTGTCCGCTAACGAATAAAATACCATTTAATAAAACCGATTGATTATAAGGTCCAATTGGTGCAGGAGCGTTAGATGTATTAATAATTTTTTTTGTCATTGATTAAAGATTAAAATTTACAAACAAATATACAAATAGTGCTTAAAGTAAGGAATGATTTTGCGATTTTTTGTATAGGATTATTTTTTTTGCAATGTTTTATGGCAAAATAGAGGTTAATATAAATTTTACTTTATATTTTTGGCGTAGAAAGTATGTGGACTAAAATAGCAAGAATAATAATACGCAAAAGAATAATAATCTTAATTTTTTTAGGATTAATCACAGCTTTTATGGCGTATTTAGTGCCTAAAAATCAGGTTTCCTACGATTTATCCAACCTTTTACCTAAAACTGATTCCACAGCTTTTGCATTTAAAAGTTTTAAGGAAAAGTATGGTTCTAATGATAATATATTTTTGCTTTTAACAGAAGATTCTAGTGTTTTTGAGTTTGAAAAATTTAGGAAACTCCAGCAATTTACTCGTGAAATTAAAAAAATAGAAGGTGTTGATAGTGTTTTTGGAATTACTAATTTTCCATATCTAAAAAAGAATTCCGAAGAAAAGAAATTTGAATTGATACCTGAGGATACTTCTTTGGTTAAAAATCAGGCGGAGGTTAATGAAATAAAAGAATTATTGTACAATCAATTATTTTTCGACAACATATTATATGTAAAAGATAGCAATGTAACTGTTTTGGCTATTATAATGAATCCAGATTCATTGATGAGTAATAAAAGAAACAAATATGTTTTAAATTTAGCCAGAGAAGTAAAAGAATTTAGTTCAACATCAGGAATTGAGTTTGGATTTACAGGAATGCCCTATGTTCGCTCAAAAATTAGTAGTCAGGTAGAATCAGAAATATATGTTTTACTAACTCTTGCAATTTTATTAACTGCAATCATTTTATTCTTTTTTCTTAAGAGTCCAACCGCAGTTGCGATTTCCTTATTTGTTGTCATTTTAGCCGTAATTTGGTCCTTGGGAATAAACGTATTGTTAGGCTATAAAATCACAGTTTTAATAGGATTAATTCCACCTTTAATTATCGTAATCGGAATACCAAACTGTATATTTTTATTAAATAAATACTTTGCAGAGTATAAAAGTCACCATAACCAAGCTCGTTCATTATCCCGAGTTATACGAAAAACCGGAAATGCAACCTTAATGACTAATGCAACCACAGCAGCTGGATTTGCAACATTTGCATTAACACCCTCTATTTTATTACAAGAATTTGGAGTAGTTGCTTCCTTAAGTATTTTTTGTGTTTTTATATTAAGTATATTAATTATTCCTATTTTATATAGCTTTTTAAAACCTCCAACCGAAAAACAATACAAACATTTAGAAAGCAAAAGAATTGTAAAAATCATAAATGGCTTAATCAATATTTCTCAAAATTATCGAGGAACAGTTTATGTCTCGGTTATTTTTATTACCGGAATTGCTGGGTTCGGATTATCAAAATTAAATAATGATGCATTAATTGTGGATGATATACAGGAAAATGATCCTGTATTAATCGACATGAAATCTTATGAGAAAAACTTTAATGGTATTGTGCCATTTGAAATTATTATTGATACACAAAAAAAAGGTAGAGCAACTAAGTTAAAAACTCTTCAGAAATTAGAAGAAGTTTATGAACTTTTAGGTGAATACGATGAATTTGCAAAACCACTATCAATTTTAGATGTTATAAAATACAGTACACAAGCTTTTTACAATGGCGACCCAACAGAGTATCGTTTACCTCTTAAAAACGAAATGGGTTTTATTTTTGATTATGCCTCTCGCTCATTTTCTGGGAATAGTTCCAACCTACTAAAAAAAGTAATGGATAGTGAAAGAAAAGAAATACGTATTAGCTTACAAATGAGAGATGTGGGTTCTAAAAGAACTAAAGAATTAATGGAGGAATTAGACAAAAAAATACATAAAATATTTGAAGATACAGATTATACTTTTTACTACACAGGCATAAGTGTTATTGTTGCTAAAGGGGTAGATATGTTGGTTACCAATTTAATTTTTACTTTATTATTGGCTATTGCACTAATTTCATTAATTATGGCAATCATGTTCCGTAATTTACGAATGGTGATTATTTCTATTATTCCAAACCTACTTCCTTTAGTAATTACTGGAGCAATTATGGGCTATTTCGGTATCAATATAAAACCTTCAACAATTTTAGTTTTTAGTATTGCTTTTGGAATATCTGTAGATGATACGATACATTTTTTAGCGAAATACCGACAAGAATTAACTCGACTAAACGGGAATATTAAACAAGCTGTTTTGGTTGCATTAAAAGAAACTGGTGTAAGTATGTTTTACACATCGGTAGTTTTATTTTTTGGATTTGGAATTTTTATAGTATCTAACTTTGGTGGAACCCAAGCTTTAGGCTTATTGGTATCATTTACTTTATTAGTTGCAATGTTTTCTAATTTAATTTTATTACCATGTTTACTATTAAGTTTAGATAAATTAATATCGATTAAAGCCGACAAAAATGCTTTACTAGAAGAGGAGTTGATAGACGAGGAAGAAGATTATTTTGAAGATTTTGACGAGGAAAATAAATAAAAAATGAAAGGAATTATTTTAGCAGGAGGATCTGGCACACGCTTACATCCGTTAACGTATGCAATGAGTAAACAATTGGTTCCAGTTTACGATAAACCAATGATTTATTATCCTTTATCCACTTTAATGTGGGCAGGAATTCGAGATATTTTAATTATAACCACTCCGCATGACCAAGAACATTTTATCCGATTATTAGGTGACGGAAGTAAATTAGGATGTAATTTTTCTTATGTTGTTCAAAACGAACCCAATGGGCTAGCGCAAGCTTTTGTTTTAGGCAAAGATTTTATTGGCAAAGATAAAGTTGCTTTAATTTTAGGAGATAATATTTTTTATGGAACTGGCCTATCCGATTTATTAATTAGCAAAAACAATCCAGATGGAGGTGTGGTTTTTGCTTATCATGTATCAGATCCAGAGCGATATGGTGTAGTTGAATTTGACAACAATCAAAAAGCTATTTCTATCGAGGAAAAACCAACTAAACCAAAATCTAATTTCGCTGTGCCAGGATTATATTTTTATGATAATGATGTTGTAGAAATTGCGCACAACATACAACCTAGTGCACGTGGCGAATACGAAATTACTGATGTAAATAAAGTTTATTTGGAGCGCGATAAATTAGAAGTTGGAATTTTAGATAGAGGAACAGCTTGGTTGGATACAGGAACTTTTAACAGTTTAATGCAAGCCGGACAGTTTGTACAAGTTATTGAAGAACGTCAAGGTTTAAAAGTTGGTTGCATTGAGGAAGTGGCTTACAAAAGAGGTTTTATTGATGCCGAACAATTAAATAAAATTGCCGAACCACTAGTAAAAAGTGGCTATGGCGTGTACTTAAAAAATTTACTTAAATATAATTATTAATGACGAATATTTTAGTTACAGGAGGCTCTGGATTTGTAGGCAGTGCGGTTGTGGATAGGTTAATTCAGGATAGAAATAATTTTGTAGTTATAGTTGATGATTTATCTACTGGCGATATACGAAAATTGCCTGATAACAAATACAAAAACTGGCGATTTGTTAAAGCAGATGTAAACAATTATCGTGATATTTCGGAGGTTATGTTAGGATTATCCTTTGATTACGTTTTTCATTATGCTGCATTGGTAGGTGTATTGCGCACACAAGAAAATCCAGTAAAAGTTTTAAATGATATCGAAGGGATTCGAAATGTATTAAATTTGTGTAAAAGTACAGGGGTTAAACGTGTATTTTTTAGTTCAAGCTCCGAGGTGTATGGAGAACCAGTAGAATTACCTCAACACGAAGAAACTACTCCACTTAATTCGCGCGTTCCTTATGCAGTAGTTAAAAATATTGGTGAAGCTTTTTTACGTTCGTATCATAAGGAATACGGTTTGGAATTTACAATTTTTAGATTTTTCAATACCTACGGACCTAAACAAAGTAGAGATTTTGTAATGTCCAAATTTATATCAAAAGCCCTTAAAAATGAGGATATTACAATTTACGGCGACGGTTCTCAAACGCGAACTTTTTGTTATGTAGATGATAATGTTGATGCTTGTTTAAAATGTTTAACGGATAATTTATATGTAAATGATGTATTAAACATTGGTGGAGAAAAAGAAGTTCAAATTATTGATTTAGCAAAAACAATTTTAAAAGCTACGAATTCATCCTCCAAAATTGTTCATTTACCACCTTTAAAAGAAGGAGATATGACACGTAGATGCCCCGATAATAGTAAAATGAAAAAGATTTTAAACAGAGAATTAATCACAATGGAGGAAGGTGTGCAACGTTTATTATCTAGCGAAATATTTAAATCTTTGCAATATGATAGTTTTGAATAAATTAAATGAAACTATCGAATATTATGTTCAATTAATCGAAGGTATTGATTATAAAGGAAATCCCGAGGAACTATATCACCCAATAAATTATATTTTACAATTAGGCGGTAAAAGATTACGACCAGTTTTGGTGGGAATGGCAGCAGAACTTTTTGATGGAAAAAAACATGAAGTTGACGCCATAGCAAAGGCAATAGAGATTTTTCATAATTTCTCATTAGTACACGACGACATAATGGATAATGCTCCTTTGCGCAGAGGAAAAAAAACAGTTCATGAAAAATGGAATACTAATATCGCTATTTTGTCGGGTGATGTAATGCTGGTAAAAGCTTACGAAGAATTAATTAAAGGTAATTACACCAATTTAGCCTCTATAATACAGGTATTTAATCAAACAGCAATTGAGGTGTGTGAAGGACAACAATTGGATATGAATTTTGAAACTCGCTCATCAGTTAGTTTAGAGGAATACATCGAAATGATTAAATTAAAAACGAGTGTTTTATTAGGTGGCGCCGTAAAAATGGGCGCTTTGGCAGTTGGAGCAAACGAAAATGATGCGCAAAAAATTTATCAATTTGGTGTAAATATGGGTATTGCTTTTCAGTTAATGGACGATTATTTGGATGCTTTTGGCGATCCGGAAAAATTTGGAAAACAAGTAGGCGGTGATATTTTATCCAATAAAAAAACCTATCTCAATATTGTAGCTCTCGAAAAAGATAGTACTGGGAAAGCAAAAAAATGGTTAAGTAGTACAAATTTTATAGATGAAGAAAAGGTAAATGGAATGTTAAATATTTACCGAACTTACCAAATAGATGAAGCATGTAAAGCTAAAATGAATTTTTATTATGAACTAGCTTTACAAAATCTAAAAGAAATTAACGTAGCAGAAACTAAGAAACAAGTGTTTATTCAATTTGCACAATGGCTAATGAATAGAAGTAATTAGCGCATTTTTACACAAAACACAAGCTTTAAACAAAAAAGGTTGGGAAATCCCAACCTTTTTTGTTTAAATAAAATATGGTTATTTAAAATTACCTGGGAATAACCCGTGAATTTCGCTATCTATTTTATAGATGATTTTCCCTAAATCCTCTTTATTTTCGGAAAAATTATTGGTATCCACATCAATTATTAGTAATTTTCCAGAATTGTATTCGCTAATCCAAGCTTCGTATCTTTCGTTTAATCTTTTCAAATAATCAATTCGAATAGAGGATTCGTATTCTCTACCTCTTTTTTCGATTTGATTAACCAATGTAGAAACACTTGCGCGTAAATAAATTAACAAATCTGGCGCCTTAATAAGGCTGTTAACCAAATTAAATAACTCCATATAATTATCAAAATCACGCTTAGTTAACAAATTCATTGCATTTAAGTTAGGAGCAAAAATATAAGCATCTTCATAAATTGTTCTGTCCTGAATAAAATTTTTACCCCCTTTATGGTAATCCATGATTTTATTAAAACGATTTTGCAAGAAAAACACTTGTAAATTAAACGACCATCTTTGCATGTCCTCGTAAAAATCATTTAAATATGGATTTTCTTGAGTGTCCTCATAATGTGCATCCCAATTATAATGTTGAGATAATAAAGATGTTAAAGTAGTTTTTCCTGAGCCAATATTTCCTGCAATTGCGATATGCATATATAGATTTTTAATATTTGATGCTAAAATACTAAAATTTAGATGTTAATAGGTAAAATGAATACTTTTTTTCCTTGTAAAAGCACTAATTTGTTTTTATTTATACAAAAATCATCAATTTTATCCAATGGAAGGTTAATTTTTTTAGTTTCCATTAATTGCGTATCTAACGAATATAATTGGTTGTTTTGTAAATAAATGATTTGTTGGTTTACAATTTCTATTTTATCTCCTTGTATATTTTTATACCAAAATTTATAAGTACCCATAAAATCAAAACAAACTACACCTTTAGTTTTATCATGAAAATAGACCAAATTATTTCTTTCTATTAATAAATCTGGATTAAATGTTTCATCAGTTAACAAATACATTTTTTGCGAAACACTTTTTATTTTACCATTTTGATCTATTTTATTTAAAGTTTGTTCCTGTTCATCAAAAATCCAAAAGTTATTATCTCTTGAGGCCCCAAAGGCCTTAGTAAAAGGGATATTTAGTAAATCCAACTGTATTTTATCATTAATCGGAGTAAGTGTTTGATCCAAAAAAGCCAAGGTGTTAAATGTATTACTGTGTGCCAAAATACGCATTGGATTACTAACATCTATTGCAGTAATTTCATGTGTTTTGTCTTCAAATGTAAACAACTCCTTCCCTTGTAAATCAGTTGAAATAATTATAGATTGTTTGTTAATAAAATACAATTGATTACGCTCATTGATATACATTCTTACCGTTTCAAAATTATTTTCGAAAGCCGGTGACAAAGTATATTGAAAACTGTACAATGCTAAAAGTAAAAAATTAACTATCATGAGATATTTTTAAAATTTCATCCGCAATAATTCTATCATTACACAATTTTGGAACCTTATTTTGTCCACCTAATTTGTTTTTTGATTTAAGCCATTTATAAAAACTATCTTTAGGTAAAACTTTAACTTTCAAATTAGACAATAACAAATTATTAAATCTTTTGGCATCATAATCCGAGTTTAATTTTTTTAAAATTTTATCCAATTCTATTTCAAAATCTTCAATATTTTCGGGTACTTCATTAAACTCAATTAACCACTCATGATATCCACTTTGCTGATTGTTTAAATATACAGGAGCAACTAAATATTCGGCGATTTCAAAATTCATTAGTTCTTTTTGTAATATTTCTAAAGCCTTCTCGGTATTATCCAATACCAATTCTTCACCAAAAGCATTGATAAAAAATTTAGTTCGTCCACTTATTTTAAATCTAAAAGGTTTAACAGATGTAAACTCAATAGTATCTCCAATGATATATCTCCACAATCCTGCATTTGTAGTAATTACCACAACATATGATTTATTAGTTTCCACCTCATTTAACAATAATGTTTTTCCCTGATAATTTTCATGATATTCCTCCAAAGGAATAAACTCATAAAAAATACCATAATCTAACATTAATAAAAAATCGCTTATCCCTAACTCGAACTGGATTCCAAAAAAACCTTCAGAGGCATTATAAATTTCTAAATAATTAATATCAGGTAATAATTCCTTAAATCTTTTTTGATAAGGATTAAATTTAATTCCACCATGCATATACAATTCCATATTAGGCCAAATCTCTTTCATGTTTTTAGCCTTATATTTTTCAATCATATACTCAAATAAAACCAACGACCATGAAGGAACTCCAGATAAGGAGGTAATATTTTCGTTTACCGTACTCTCTGCCATTTTTTTTATTTTCTCCTCCCAATTACCCATTAAAGCAATTTCTTTTTCAGGGGCTCGAAAAAGATGAACCCACATTGGTAAATTATCTATAAGTATAGCTGATAAATCTCCTTGGTAAAATCCATTTTTATCATTTATTATTTGATTGCTTCCTCCAGTAGTAAATGATTTACCAGTAAAAATATGTGTATCTTCCACCTGATTGCAATATATGGATAACATATCTTTGCCTGCTTTATAATGGCAATCTTTAAGGGACTCAACACTTACAGGAATAAACTTACTTTTATCATTGGTAGTACCTGATGATTTTGCGAACCATTTAATGGTACTGTGCCAAAAAATATTTTGTTCACCTTGCATCGAACGGTGAATATCAGATTTCATAGATTCATAGTCCTGCAAAGGAATTCTATTTTGAAAATCCTGAATAGTTTCAATACTATTAAAACTATATTTTTTTCCCCACTCAGTATCTTTAGCGTCATATAAAATAGAGTGTAAACATTCTTTTTGAATATCCAAAGGATGCCTAATGAATAATTCAATTTGATGAAACCTTTGTTTCATCCTCCAAGTCATTAATGAGTTGATTAGTGCCATAAATTAAAATTAATAATTTCATCAGTAATTTCATTCAACTTTACTCAAAATGTTTAAAAAAAAATATTTTTTTGGCAAATAATTTATGATTAATAAACAATTTATTGTTAAATTAGTGGGCTAGTTTGAATGAATTTATATCTTAATTGTTAAAAATAAATAAATACTCAAGCTAATAAATTTAAAAATTTTTAATTTAATTTTTTGATTTTAAGCAACTTAACCTTAACTAAAGTCATTTTTATGAAAAGAAATTTATTACTTTTAGCTGTACTTCTATCTTTTTCTAGTTATTTACAATCAGCAGTATTTCAGGTTACTTCAACAACAGGCAATGGATGGTGGCCAACTTGTGGTGGTCCTGGCTCACTATTAGAGGCATTATGTCAAGCTTCTACAAATCCAGGAAGAGATACAATAGTTTTTAATTTACCTGGAGGAACTACGATTTCATCTGATAAAAACCCATTTACATTATCATCTACTGATAATAATTTATTAATAAATGGACTTTCAACTCAAGATGGGCAACCCATAAAATTTAATTTTAGTGTAACAATTACTGGTTCATTAATAGATATCCGAGGTGTAATATTTGAAACTGTAAATCATTCTTTAACGATTTCTGGAAATAACAATGGTGTTGACAATTGTGCATTTACAGTTACAGGAATTGGACAAAATGCACTTTGGCTTAATGGAGGAAATAATTCTATAGTTAGAAATTGTACTTTTAATTCGAGTACGTTACATGCAGTATCTATTGAAAATGGAGGAAATCATTTGGTTGAAAATTGTACTGTATTAAATAGTAATGATGTTGGGATTATTGTAAGAGGTTCTGGAAATAATACGATTAGAAAATGTAATGTCTCTAATGGTAACCATAACGGTATTGGTTTAATTTCAGGAAGTAATATTATTGAATATTGTGAAACTCATAATAATGCTAGAGCCGGTATTGTTGCCGACAACACTTTAGGTGGATGTACAGATAATATAATAAGAAACAACAAGGTATATAATAACAATTTAAATTATTGGTTAAATGCTGAATTTAGGCCTACTCCAGATCAGGGGGGGATACAATCAAATGGACCTCGAACAATAATAAACAATAACTGGGTATATGGAAATGCTGGTAATGGTATTTTAGTAAATAAATTAGCTAATGTTAGCGGTGCGTCAAATAGTGAAATTAAAAATAATGTTATTGGAAGAGATAGTTTAGGAAATGAAAACGGTAACCAATGGAATGGAGTGTTTGTTTGGGAATGTAACAATGTTGTAGTTGAAAACAATATAGTTGTAAATAATGGAGGTGGTTCATCACACAACTCATTTTCAATGCCAGATAGAGTTTCTGGTATTCGTTTTCAACAAGTTACTTCTGGAAGTATATTAACTAATTTTGTTGGTACAGATATAACAAAAAAGGTTGTAGGTAATGCATTTGACGGAATTACATTACACACTAATGTATCTAACGTAAGTGTTATAGGTAATACAATTAATAACAATGGTTTTAATTCTACTTACGGTTCAGGAGGTGGAATCGCCTTAAGAAATACCGCAAACAATAACATTATTAGATCTAACTTTATTGGTATGTATGCTGATTCTACAGATGGAGGAAATAATGATTATGGAATTGCTATTGAAGTTGGAACGGGTAATATCATAGGAGGAGACAATCCTTTACAAGGAAATGTAATTGCAAATAGTAAAAATGCAGCAGGTAGAGGAGTTGGTATTTGGTTAGTTTTATTAGGAAATTCAAATAATAGTGTTTTTAACAACTTAATTACCAACAATGTTAACGATGGTGTTTTAATTGAAAGAGGTGCTAGAAACAACATTATTGGTAATCCAACTAGGGGAAATATTATATCTAACAATAAAAATGGAATTTTAGTTAAAAGAGGATTAGAATGGGATAATTCAAGAGGTGCAACAACTTTTGGAAATAATTTTAGATCAAATAGTTTTGTTTGTAATACTAATCAGGGTATCTTATTAACCGATGAAGGAAATAATTTATATGGTAAACCCAATAATGTAAAAACTGTTATAGTTGAAACGAATGAAAGTAGACCAAATTTTGTATCAGGTTACGCTCCTAGTGCTAATGCTATTGTAGATATATATGTAAAAGATACTTTATGTAGAGTGGATTGTGATAATAATACATCTCAAGGAGCTGTTTATGTAACATCTGTAACTGCAGCTACATCAGCTTCTACTAACGGATTATTTATGTGGGAATTTGATTTAACATCACCTTCAAATGTAGGAAATATTGTTAGAAAATCGAATGTAATCGTTATGGCAACTCAAGCTGGATCAAATCCAGTACCTAATTCATCAGAGTTTTCAACTTGTACTCCAGAAATCACTTGTGTTACTCCAACCAATGTTACAATAACTGGTAATAACAATGTTTGTACAGGAGGAAATTCTACTTTAACAGCAAATGCTGATGCAATAACAGTTGGTGAAGATTATGTTTATACATGGTATAGAGGTTCAATATTACCAGCAAATATTATAGCAACAAACACGAACCAAAATACTATTATCGTTAATACATCAGGAAATTATTTTGTTGTAATAGCAAACACAATTGATTCTGCAGCTTGTTCAGATGTAAACGCTACGCCTTTTGCATTTAATGTTGCTCAAACACCAACAGATGTAAATATTACGGGTGATAATTCGGTTTGTACAGGACAAAACTCTATTTTAACAGCTAATGGAACAATCGACAATACAGTTACAAACAACTATGCTTGGTATAGAACTTCTGTAAGTCCAGGAAATTTAATAGTTGGAGCTAACAACAGTACTTTAACAGCTACACAATCAGGAACTTATTTTGTTGTAGTGAGC
>JACCEC010908333.1_pt1 | contig 16431 bp, 16 predicted proteins | sample 7450121 | NCBI WGS metagenome assembly JACCEC01 (sample SAMN15323455, study PRJNA562643) | freshwater metagenome | isolation source: river surface water | place: USA:Blue River Watershed | collected 2017-08-18 | reverse complement strand
GATCGGAGAAGGGAAGTCCGTCGTGAACAATGTTCATCTCATAGACCGTGGGTATGAAAAGCTGGAGGAAAGGCTCAGGAATATTGGGGCGGATGTGGTGAGGGTGTGATATAGAAAATCCGCCGAAGCGGATTTTCTAGTGGTGGTTCCATTTTTATACCCTCCCTCATCAGTTGATAGTACAATTATATTCTTTTTGTTCAGCTGGTCAAGATGTGGACCCGGCGGGAATCGAACCCGCAAATCCTAACTGATGAGGGAGGATTAGGGACCACCCATCGGGCCCACGGACGGATTTCTCCGGCCACTGATTACGATATCAATCTGAAATGATGAAGCTGTGATGGTGTGATAGAGATTTCGTGATGAGATATATTTTGTGTTCTAATATTTTCGCGATTGAAAGGCGTGAACGATGTGGTATAGTCTCTACTACACTTTCATGAATTTATTTTCCCCAAAACTCGGCATCGATCTTGGTACTGCTAACACACTGGTTTTCATGCCTGGCAAGGGAATTGTGCTCAATGAGCCCTCAGTTGTCGCCATTTCTGAAGTCGACAAAAAAGTGCTTGCGGTTGGTAACGAAGCCAAGGAAATGGTCGGTCGTACACCTGATAGTATCGTTGCGTATCGCCCGATGCGTGACGGCGTTATTGCGGACTATCGCGTGACTGAGGCCATGCTTCGTTATTTCATCGATAAGGCTCTCGGACGTTGGACCCTCTTCAAGCCCGAGGTCATGGTCTCTGTTCCTGCAGGAATTACCTCTACCGAGCGCCGTGCAGTCGTCGAGGCTGCTCTCCGTGCAGGTGCCAAGAATGCATATGTGGTCAAAGAGCCAATCCTGGCTGCTATCGGTGCAGGTATCCCGATTCAGGAGCCTCGCGGTCATATGATTGTCGATATCGGTGGTGGTACGACAGATGTTGCCGTCATCTCGCTCGGTGGTATTGTGGCATCTACGTCAGTCAAATGTGCTGGTAACAAAACGGACGCGGCGATTGCCGACTATGTGAAGAAGACATTCAACCTCGCGATCGGCGATCACATGGCTGAAATCATCAAGATCAATATCGGATCCGCTATTCCACTCGAGCAAGAACTTTCTATGCAGGTGAAAGGTCGTGATTTCATCTCGGGTTTGCCACGCTCGACGGAGATCAAGACCAACGAGATCGTGAAGGCTATCGCTGGTCCACTTCGCGATATGATCAAGGCTATCAAGGATGTGCTTCAGGAAACTCCCCCAGAATTAGCGGCCGATATTATTGACCAGGGAATTACTCTTACCGGAGGTTCATCATTGCTGCGCAACTTGCCTGAGCTCGTATTCCGTCGTACTGGCGTGAAGGCTCAGTTGGCTGAAGAGCCTCTGCTCTGTGTCGCAAAGGGGACTGGTATTGCATTGGATCATTTGGATACGTATAAGAAGACGATTATTAGTAAGAGGTAGTCTACCCTGAGCTGGAACCTCATTTAAATGGCTTTATGGAGCCATATTTAGAGCATTTAACAAGAAAAGTGCGTTTGTGCTTGACAAATTCTGTAGATATGCTATACTGATACTAGTGAGATCATTGAGTAATCTAGTTTTGGCACGCGTTCCGTATTGGTCTTATATTCATGAGATTGAGTTCAATATGGAGCGCGCGCCTGCTACTGTTTCCGCGAGTGAAACAGTATTGCGAGTGTAAGCGGCCGGTCATCAACTGATGATCCCAGTGTCCCAGTGAAAACCCCGGGACTGAGTGCACTCGAGAGTACCTGTGTTTGCGGGTGGAATATGTTTTCACTCGCGCGATGGTTAGTAACTGCTGATCATCAGGACATGCGTACTGCACAATAAACTGGAAAAACTGAGCGATTGGCCATCGTTTCGGAATCACCTCGTGGAAGGGTTTGGGGTAGTTACAATCCTCCACGCAAAACCTGGCGCGCGTTGACCGTATGTCGATGCGCGCCCTTTCTTTTTGTCAAAATTAAAAGGTAGAATAGCTTTATGAATTTAAACAATCTCACCCACCACGCCTACCTCCTCATCGGCAGCGACTCTGTCCGTCTCAACCTTATTTCAATCCTCGAAAAAGAGCATGACATTCTCGCTCAAGCTAATCCTGACTTTTTTGACCGCTCATACCAGAATCTCACCATTGACGATGCCCGAGAATTGAAGTCTCTCCATGGGACACGTCCAATCAGCTCTTCAGGCAAGAAGATTTTTATAATCACAATGAACGCGGCGACTGTGGAGGCCCAAAACGCTCTTTTGAAGTTGCTCGAAGAGCCCGCGGAGTACGCACATTTCTTTTTGATAGTACCTTCGGGACACATACTTCTTCCGACGGTGAAATCGAGGATGAAGGAAGTCACGGAGGGTGGAGAGGTCAGGGGTAAGGGTATAGGAGGGCATAAAAGCGCAGAACAAAAAGAAATACTTGAAGAAGCACAGAAATTTCTGAACATGACGTCTGCCAAGCGACTTGAGGTGGTAAAAAAACTCACCGAGGACATAACCAAAGAAAAAAAGACCAAACAAGACGCTATCAACTTTCTAGATGCGATCCAAGCAGCAGTCTATGAGAAAAAGGGAATTAAGGATGGTGCGAAATCACTAGAATTAATTGAAACTGCGCGAAAATATATCCATGACCGTGCACCGAGCGTGAAGATGCTACTAGAACATGTTGCGTTGAGTCTTTAGGGTACACACAAACATCATGTATTCAGGGACATTGCGAGCCGATTCAGCAGAATCGCCTACTGGGTCGACTGGCGCGAGCACTAGGAATTTTTCAGCAGAAAAATATCCGTGTCCCTGAGTACATGATGTTTGTGTGTACCCGACATGTGCTATAATCGCTGTATTATATAATCATATTTACAGCTATGGCATACGACTTCAATCAGTTCAAGAAACACCTCGCCTCAAGCGAAGAGTGGCTCAAAAAGGAATTCCAGCAGATCCGTACAGGTCAGGCGTCTCCGGCAGTGCTCGATAATGTCAAAGTTGAGGTATATGGCGCACCGATGAGTCTCAAGGAAGTCGCCAGCGTTACCATCGAGGGCGCACGTACACTTCGTATCTCACCGTGGGATAAGAGTCAGACCAAGGAAATTGAGAAGGGTATTACTCTCGCCAATACTGGACTAGCAGTTGTCGTTGATGATCAAGGTCTTCGTGTGATGTTCCCTGAGCTTACTGCAGATCGTCGTGCAGAGATTGCCAAGGTTGCCAAAGATAAGATGGAAGATGCGAAGAAACAGGTTCGTCAGCATCGCGATGTTGTCGTGAAGGATCTTCAGACCAAGGAAAAGGACGGTCTTATGCCCAAGGATGACGCATTCCGTGCGTCTAAGGATGCTCAAAAGCTTGTAGATGAAGCAAACAAGAAGCTTGAGGAGGCATATGCGAAGAAAGAGAAGGAGATACTTAATTAAATGCTCACAGCTCTCATTTTCATTGTTGTCCTCGCTATCCTCATTTTCGTTCATGAACTTGGGCATTTTCTGGCGGCACGGGCGAGTGGAATCCGCGTGGACGCATTCAAGCTCGGATTTGGCCCGAAGATATTTGCGTGGAAGAGAGGGGAGACTGAATACGGTGTGAATCTCATCCCATTTGGTGGCTATGTGAAGATTCATGGCGAGAATCCTGATGAAGATTCGACAAATGGTCCAGATGCAGGGCGCAGTTTCGTGAATAAACCTCGTTGGAAGCAGGTTGTCGTACTTGTTGCTGGTGTTACATTCAATTTTGTGTTTGCGTGGATCTTGTATTCAGGAGGATTCATGCTTGGAGTGACAGCGACGAGTGATGGCTTCGAAAAGTACGCTGATCGATTCACGAATGACCGCGTCATGATCACGTTCGTCGACAAGGGATCTCCGGCAGAACAGGCTGGCCTCATGGTTGGAGATGTTCTCAAGGCAGTTCGTACTCCTGCATCAGTTACCTCGTCTGACCCAATTCCGGCTGCAATGAATAAGGAGGTGCTTGCCGCTGACAGTACACTCTCTGTCGCATCAGTTCAGGGTCTTATTTTAGATAACAACGGTGCACCCGCGACGCTTGTCGTAGAATCATCTGGAAATCTTCGTGAAGTCAAAGTGACACCTGTGAGGGGTATCGTTGAAGGAAAATACGCAGTCGGCATCGGCATGCAGAAAGTTGGAGATTTGCGACTACCATTCTTCTCCTCTATCTGGGAAGGTTTTCGCTACACACTTGTCACTATTCGCGACACCGCGGTAGGTCTTGGTTCATTTGTGGCAAATATATTCCAAGGAACTGCTAAGCTTTCTGACGTGTCTGGTCCAGTGGGTATTGCAGGAATTGTGGGAACTGCTGCTGATCTCGGCTTCACCTATCTCATCATGATTACCGCGCTGATCTCGATCAATCTTGGTGTCATTAACCTCGTTCCGTTCCCCGCGCTTGATGGTGGACGAATACTCTTTGTCCTCATTGAGGGCGCCATTCGTCGTCGTATCCCTATGAATTTCGCAAACTGGGTCAACGGCATTGGTTTCGCACTTCTTATGCTTCTCATGCTCGTTATTACCTACAAGGATATCGCCAAGATGTTTAAGTAATTTGTGAATTATCTGACAAATGATACGATAGTGCCATGAAGCAATCTTTTCTTTTCACCAAAACCAGACGTGAGGCGCCCAAAGACGAAGTGGCCAAGAATGCCCAACTTCTCATCAGGGCGGGGTTCATACACAAAGAAATGGCCGGTGTCTACTCATTCCTGCCGCTCGGGTTGCGCACACTCCACAAAATCGTTGGTATTATCCGCGAGGAAATGAACTCCATCGGAGGTCAGGAGGTTACTCTCACCGCGCTGCAAGACAAGAAGACGTGGGAGTCGACCAACCGTTGGGACGATGCGGTCGTCGACAACTGGTTCAAGACACATCTCAAGAATGGGAGCGAAGTCGGTCTCGGATTTACTCACGAAGAGCCACTCACTGCACTCATGACTGATCATATTCGTTCATTTAGAGACTTACCACGTGCTATATATCAGTTCCAGACCAAATTTCGCAATGAAGAGCGCGCGAAGTCAGGCATCATGCGCGCTCGCGAGTTCCTCATGAAAGATTTGTATTCATTCAATGTTGATGATCAAGCCCATCAGTCATTCTATGAAGAAGCAAAGAAAGCATATGTTCGCGTGTTTGACCGTGTCGGACTTGGAGGACAGACGTATATCACTTTTGCAGCAGGAGGGTCATTCTCGAAATATTCCCATGAATTTCAGACAATAACAGATGCTGGCGAAGATACGATTTTCGTACACGAGGGCAAAAAAATAGCCGTCAACAAGGAGGTGCTCAATGATGAGGTGCTCAATGATCTTGGTATCTCGAAAGCTGATCTTGTCGAGAAGAAGGCCGTTGAGGTGGGTAATATTTTTAGTCTCGGCACGAAATTTTCGGATGCTCTCAATCTCAAATACAAGGATGATGCAGGTGTATCAAAATCAGTTATTATGGGCAGCTATGGGATAGGTCCTGGTCGGGTTATGGGCACAATTGCTGAACTTTGGTCTGATGATAAAGGTCTTGTATGGCCGGAGTCAGTTGCCCCATACGCAGTGCACTTGGTGGCGCTTTTTGACCAGAACGGCGCAGTCAAAAAAGAGGCTGATATTTTGTATGAAAAATTGATCAAATCAGGTGTCGAAGTTCTCTATGACGATAGGGATGCGACTGCGGGTGAGAAATTCTCAGACTCTGACCTCATCGGTATACCCAAAAGGATCGTGCTGAGCGCAAAGTCGCTCGTAAATAACGAAGCGGAAGTGAAATATCGACAAACAGGGAAGGTTGAGATGGTGAAGATCTCGGATTTATAGATTTTATTATAGTTTCGTGTTGACTGGTTATTTCTCCTATCCACAGTTTGTTGTGATGAGTTAACTCTGGTTAGTTGTATAATAGACGCTGTATGTCCTTGGAATATATTTTTCCCGATCACACCAAGCGTAATCGACACATCGCCATCGTGGTTGAGTGCGTGGCCGCTGCTGTCGCACTCGCGCTCGGATTTTGGGCGATTTCGCATTATTGGACTCCAAAGGAAGATAAGGTTCAAGTTGTGACAACGCCCGAGGTTGACTATATGGTAATACAAAGAGAGATTCTCAATAAGCCCGGGCCAACAGTCACCTTTACGCCACAGAAAACCATGGAGTTGAGGGAGGTTTTGAATAAACCTGGCTCGGCAGTTAAATTTGATTCTCGGCAAACTCAAGAAATGCGAACTGTGCTTCTTGAGGAGGGAATATAACTTATTTTATTAATTAATAATTGTAGTATTTATGCAAAAAAAGATCATCTCAGCCACTCTTGTAATTGTTGGGTTCGTACTCGGGGCAACGGCGCTGTCAGCACTGGCGAATTGGACAGCTCCAAGTACGGGGTGTACCCCACCTTCATGTAATACAAGCACTCCACTAAACGCCTCATCGAGCGCTCAGGTCAAAGATGGTCCTCTCACCTTGAATTTCCTAAATCCTACAGTTGATAATATCGGTCTTAGGGTGCTTGGCAAGATAAAGATGGTTGATGGCAACCAAGCTGATGGAAAAGTGCTCACCTCTGATGCTGATGGTGTGGGTACCTGGCAGGATCCTGTAACTGGATCATTACCTCTTGCATACACTGTCCTACCAAGCACATGCCAAACCTTAGATTTAGAAAATTATTGTTACGATAAGGATGGCTGTAATTTCATGATCATATCGAACGGGACTCCAAATGCAACTGGTCAGATTATTTCGGATAATGCCTTTTCTGATACAAGTGCCAATTCATCGTCTGTTGCTTGGTATGCTCGCTATCCAAATATGTGGAATACGACGTTTACAACAGGGAATGGTTCAGATACTAATATTGATTATTCAGGTTTAGCATTCCAACTAAATACTCTTCAAAATTATCAAGGACAATATCCGGAAATAATTTGCACGGGTAGTCCACAAAAATATCGATTATTCTTTAAATCTGTGCCTGGTTACACTAATAAAGTGATTATCTGGGATTAGACTCAAACTATTGAGAAATCCGTTCTGAAACGAGAGTAAGTAACGTCTATGTCATGGCTATGTAGTTATTGATAAGCTACATATTCACAACCTCTACAAATATGCTAAGCTCTAGCCATGTTCAAGAAGCACAAGGACGCCTTTTTTGCCCGTTTTTCCAACGATATCGGCATCGATCTCGGTACTGCCAATACGCTTGTATATGTGCGTGGCAAGGGAATTGTAGTGAATGAGCCATCAGTCGTTGCGGTCAACCAGAAGACTGGTCAGGTTGTTGCAGTTGGTCAGACAGCAAAAGACATGCTCGGCAGAACTCCTCAACATATCGTAGCTGTCAGGCCCCTCGTCGATGGAGTCATTTCAGATTTTGAAGTCACTGAAGAAATGCTCGCGTACCTCATGAAGCGTGCAGGTGAGTATATGCCCAAAAAAGCTCTTGGTCCACGCGTCGTCGTCGGTGTTCCTTCGGGTGTCACAAACGTCGAAGTCCGTGCGGTGCGTGATGCGACAAAGAATGCTGGTGCGCGCGAGGTGTTCATTATTGAACAGCCCATGGCAGGCGCTATCGGTATCAGACTACCTGTGAATGAGCCAGTGGGAAGTATGATTATAGACATAGGCGGGGGGACAACAGATATAGCCGTCATTTCTCTTGGAGGCATTGTCCGTTCCAAGAGTCTCAAGGTTGCGGGAGATAAGCTCAATAATGACATTATTTCGTATATAAGAAACGAATTTAAGATATTAATCGGCGAAACTACTGCTGAACAGGTAAAAAAAGATGTCGGCGCTGTTATTCCTGGTGAGCCGCTTGAGACAACTATTCGTGGTCGTGATCTTATCACTGGCTTGCCTCGCGAAGTCATCATCACCGATTCAGATATTCGTGAGGCTATTGGTCAATCTATAGAAACCTTAGTAAATGCTACAAAGGAGGTGCTTGAGACTACGCCCCCCGAAATATTATCCGATGTTATGAAGCGTGGGGTCCACGTTGTTGGTGGCGGTGCACTCATCAAGGGGCTCGATGAGCTTCTCCATGAGATGCTTCGCATACCAGTGACTATCGCTGATGATCCACTTACCGCCATCGCTCGAGGCGCCGGCATAGTCCTTGAAGATATCGATGCTCACCGAACAGTGCTTCTCCATAGCGAAGATGATCTACCTGCAACCTCATAGTCGTCCATATCAGCGTATGGCTCGCGTACTCGCGAGCGTTATTGGTGTAGTCGCAATCATTTGTATTGTCATTATTATATTCGCTCCACACATATTCTCGTCTTTATTTACAAGTATAGCTCGACCTTTCTGGAGGATTGAATTTTCGATTTCATCTGGTTCACTCAAATCTCCCGAACAGCTTCTCGCTGAGAATGAACGCTTGAAAAATGAGATAGAAGAATTGCGTATATTATCCGACAATTCCGTATTTGTGAGTAATGAGAATAAGGAGCTCAAAGCAATGATGGGTCGCCCAACTGATGAGTTTCAGGGCACATCTACAGCACAAGCTCGTCTTACTGGAAAAAAGTCGGATGATCAAGGTTCTATATTGGCAGCAGTACTTATGCGTCCTCCTGCATCCGCATACGATATACTCATCATCGATATTGGTTACGACCACGGTGTGTCGTCATCAAGTGCCGTATATGCCCCTGGAAATATATTGATTGGTAAAGTTGTTGATGTGTTGAGAACGACTTCCAAAGTTAAGCTCTACTCATCACCAGAGGAGCGCTATGATGTTCTTGTAGGTTCAAATAGGGCTCCAGCTATCGCCATAGGTCGTGGTGGAGGACAATATGAGGCACAAGTGTCGAGGGAATCAGGTGTGAAAGAGGGAGACTATGTGAGCAGTTCCGGATTGTCGGACGGCCCGTTTGGGGTAGTGACGACGGTCATTTCTGATCCAGCGCAGCCATTTGAGACGATCTTATTCTCGCCATCAGTCAATGTATATGAGCTTAGATGGGTAAACGTAAGAAATTGATTACATGAAGCATCGTTTCATTCTCGATACAATACTTTTTTTAGCAATTATGCAGGGGTGGTGGTTTGTCGCTATTCCAGTAGCGCTGATTGGGATGCTTCGGTTCGAATGGTATTTCGAAGTGCTCATCGCAGGAATAGCCTATGATAGTTTGTTCGGCCTTGTGCCAGGTCATGGTGTGTTGAGTTATATAGGGATACTTTTTTCGCTAGGTATGTTTCTCATAGTGATTCTTCTCAAAAAAGTGATGCGAAAATAAGGTATTTTGTGTGATATTATTCACGACATGCCATTTTCCTGGAAAAATCTCATACTATGGCCGCGCCGCCGAAGACGCAAGGTGACAGAAATCGCACCTGATGAGGTACTTATTGACTCAAGAAATATTCCTGATTTTGACACTACTCAGTTCGAAGGTCGTCTTGAGAGACCTATTTCGCGTGCAACGCTCTATGCTGTCGGAGGTGCCTTCCTCATTCTGGCAAGTGTTTTTTTGGTGCAAGCATGGAGGCTTCAAATACTGAAGGGTGATGAGTACCGAGATCGCAGCGAACGAAATATGCTCCGACCAGTTCCTGTCTTTGCTGCGAGAGGAGTAATCATGGATAGAAACGGTATTCTCCTTGCATGGAATGCGCCAAAGTCGACATTGGAATCAGATATTTCTATTGCATCAACAACCACATCGAAGAATCTGAATGAAGATGTTGTTGCTCTCCGAGAATATGCAACCTCGACAGGTCTTGCCCATGTTCTCGGATATGTTCAGTACCCCTCAAAAGATAAAAATGGTTTTTATTATCAGAATGACTTCGAGGGTATTGCGGGCGTGGAAAAGTACTTCAACAAGGAGCTTCAGGGAGAGAATGGGTCACGTCTCGTTGAAGTCGATGCTCATGGGGATGTTGTATCTCAAAACATTGTGCGCCCTGCTCAGCCAGGCTCATCAATGAAACTATCTATTGATAGCAAAGTCCAATCAGCGCTTTACAACAGTATCAAAGGGATAGCTCAGCAGGTAGGATTCGCTGGTGGAGCAGGCATAATAATGGATGTAAGGACGGGAGAACTGATCGCAATGACAAGTTATCCAGAATATAGCTCACAAGTGATGTCAGATAGAACGGATTCAAATGCAGTACGAGCGCTCCTCAACAATCCCGACTTGCCATTTCTCAACCGTGCAGTCGACGGTCTGTATACACCTGGTTCGATCGTGAAGCCGTACGTCGCACTTGCAGCACTCACCGAAGGGGTCATCGACCCGTCGACGAATATTGTGACAACTGGATCAATATCAATACCCAATCCTTACGATTCGACCAAATCTACCATATTTAGAGATTGGAAAAATCACGGCACACTCAACATGCGCGAGGCATTGGCTGTCTCATCGGATGTGTATTTCTATACAGTCGGCGGTGGATACAAGGATCAGAAGGGGCTCGGTATTCTTAATATTGATAAGTATCTCAAAATGTTTGGCTTGGGTTCAGCTATTCCTCAGTCGTTTGCGCAAGGGAAGATAGGAACAATTCCAACTCCAGAATGGAAAAAAGCAACTTTCAATGAGGATTGGTATCTTGGAAATACATACCATACCTCAATTGGTCAGTATGGATTCCAGGTAACTCTTATTCAGATGGTCCGCTCAATTGCTGCAATTGCCAACGGCGGAAATCTTCTCGTACCGTCTATCCTCAAAGATCAAAAGCCGACTATAGAGAAGGTAATTGATCAGGTATCGCCCCAGAGCTATAAGGTAGTCAAAGAGGGTATGCGTCTAGGTGCAACAGAAGGTACTGGTAAGGCTCTCAATGTTCAATACACAAATATTGCAACAAAGACTGGTACTGCTGAGCTCGGCGTATCAAAGGATAAAGTGAACTCGTGGGTGACTGGCTTCTGGCCCTATGAGAATCCCAAATATGCTTTCGTGGTCATGCTTGAAAAGGGTTCAGTTCACAACTTGATTGGTGCAGCGGCTGCAATGAGACAGCAGCTTGATTGGATGAATCTACATACGCCTGAGTATTTCAAGGAGTAGGTCAGGATATCCCCTCCCAACAAGGGCGGCGTGTGTGCTCTGCGCATGTCATGTTTTGTGACCCAGACATGACATGCGCAGAGCACACACGCCGCCCTTGTTGGTGGAAATCTGTGTACTTCCTTGAAATACTTGGATATATAGTGGTACAATGGAAGTACTTACCACTTAATCATAAGTGCTTTTTTACTATCATGTCTACTGAAACCCAATATCTGACGGACGAAAAGTTCGCCGAGCTTACGAAGGAGTTGGAGCATCTCAAATCTATACGCCGCAAAGAAGTCGCTGAACAGCTCGAATATGCAAAGAGACTCGGTGATCTTTCAGAAAACGCGGAATATCATCAGGCACGTGAGGAGCAGGCCCTGGTGGAGGACCGTATTGGACGCTTAGAAAACCTTCTCAAGAACGCAGTTATTTCTGCGAAGGGAGGAAGTGAGACCATTATCGTCGGATCTACTGTTCGACTACAGAAGGATGGCGACAATAACAAGTCATATGTGTACACTATTGTTGGCTCTGAGGAGGCAGATATGTCCCAGGGTAAAGTTTCCAACATGTCTCCCCTCGGATCCGCACTCCTTGGACACAAAGAAGGTGACAAGGTGCAGGTTTCTACTCCGAAGGGTGTAGCAAAATATCAGATCGCAGCCGTCAAATAACATGTCATCTCTCGACGAACTTCGCTCCATTAGACTCACAAAGCTTGATCTGCTCAAAAAGGCAGGCATGAATCCTTTTCCTGTCTCCGTTCCGCGCGACTTTTGTCTTAAGGATGCTCGTGCAAAATTTGCTGAATATGAGAAGTCGGGTACACAGGTTAGTCTTGCAGGTCGTATCATGGCCATTCGCGGACAAGGAGCAATTCTTTTCGCAGTGCTCGACGACGGCAAGTCTACGTTCCAGGCGGTCATCAAGAAGGATTCATTGAAGCCAGAGCTTTTTGATTTGTTTACTTCTGCAATCGACATCGGCGACATCATTAGCGTCACTGGTACATTTTTCACTACAAACAGGGGAGAGCAGAGCATCCTCGTGCTTTCGTGGACTATCGCATCCAAGTCACTCCTTCCTCTCCCTGAAAAGTGGCACGGCATTACAGATCCTGATGAGCGTTTCCGTAAGAGGTATCTCGATTTCATCATGGACGCTGAAGCTCGTGCTGTTTTTTACAAAAAAGCGAAATTCTGGGACAAGACCCGTGAAATTCTCAAAAGTGAAGGATTCCTTGAGGTCGAAACTCCAACTCTCGAAACTACAACCGGAGGAGCTGAGGCAACCCCATTCAAGACACATCACAATGACTATGATCTTCCCGTATACCTTCGTATCTCAGTTGGTGAGCTCTGGCAGAAGAGACTTCTTGCGGCAGGGTTTCCACGCACCTTCGAGATAGGCCGCCTCTATCGAAACGAGGGTAGCAGTCCCGAGCATGCTCAAGAATTCACTAATCTCGAATTCTACTGCGCATACATGTCTTTTGATCAGGGTGTCGCATTCACCGAGAAGCTTATCAAGGAAATTGCTCAGGAAGCATTTGGCACTCTTTCATTTGAGATCAAAGGCGAGAAGGTAGATCTCTCCGGAGAATGGAAACGCATTGATTACGCTGATACGGTCAAGAAAATGACTGGTATCGATGTGTTCTCAGCATCTGAGAAAGATATGGAGAATAAATTACGTGATCTCAAGGTGGAATATGATGGGCTCAACCGTGAACGTCTCATGGATACGCTCTGGAAATATTGCAGGAAGCAAATCGCTGGCCCTGCGTGGCTCGTCGGTCACCCCAAGCTTGTCTCGCCGTTGTCGAAGATTGATCCGACTGATCCGAACAAAACTCTTCGTGCGCAACTCATCCTTGCAGGCGCAGAGATGACCAACGGCTTTGCAGAGCTTAATGACCCTATTGATCAGCATGAGCGTTTCGACATTCAGAAGAAACTCATTGAGAAAGGGGATACTGAAGCTATGATGCCTGATGAGGAGTTTGTGGAGATGCTCGAACATGCTATGCCTCCAGCATTCGGATTTGGCATGGGTGATCGCCTTTTTGCAACTCTTGCAGGCAAGCCATTGCGCGAGACTCAGATGTTCCCGTTAATGCGACCAAAGAGCAAATAAAAAGCAAATCTATGAATTTTTTCACAAAAATGCTCGTTAAGAAACAGCTTAAGGGCAAGATCCCTGAAAGCGAGATGGATAGTATGATTGAAATGATCGAGAAGAACCCGGATTTCTTCAAGCAGATGGCGGAGTCTATACAAGAGAAGATGAAGATGGGCATGTCCCAGGAGGAGGCTGCAATGGCTGTGATGCAGAAGGATGGCGACAAGCTCAAGCAGTTGATGAAGAAATAAGCAGCGCTTAAACAAAAAAGCGGTGTTATCCGCTTCTGAAACTACAACTTACGAATAGTGATGAGCAACATGAGTGAGCTGACGATACATATCGCCGCAACCACGATAAGTGAAACTGCGATAGTCTTGGTGAACCTACCTCGTTCGTGGGGCTTGTGAAATACCTGGAAGAACAAGAGGCACATAGTTCCAACGAACATGAGGCTGACTGCCCAGGGAAATAAATCGTTCATACGTTTGCTATTGGTCTGAAGCAATACTAGCATAATGCCTCCCAAAGTTGCATTTTAACCTGTTCACTGTACACTAATCCCCATGTCACTCTCTATAGGCATCGTCGGCTTGCCCAATGTCGGCAAATCAACACTTTTCAACGCACTCACCAAGAAGAGCGTCCTTGTTGCAAACTATCCGTTCGCGACTATCGATCCATCCGTTGGTGTCGTCGCTGTGCCTGATGACCGTCTCTATAAGCTCGCAGAATTTTCTAAGACACAAAAGACTGTACCAGCCGCAGTTGAATTCGTCGACATTGCCGGCCTCGTGAAGGGTGCTTCAGACGGTGAAGGTCTCGGTAACCAGTTCCTTTCGAATATCCGCGAAACTGATGCGATCGCAGAAGTCGTGCGTATCTTCGAGGACGACAACATCATTCACGTCGATGGCAAGATCAATCCACTCAAAGACATCGAGGTCATCAACCTCGAGCTCATTCTTGCTGATATGCAGACAGTGACCAAGCGCATGCAAAACCTCGGTAAAGAGGTCAAGGCTGGCAAGAAGGAGGCTGTCATCGAGATGGGTCTTATTGAGAGACTCAAGACAGCGCTTGAGTCTGGCAAACTCGCTTCATCTGTAGTTCCGACAGAATTTGAGGCACCATACCTCAAGCATCTCCATCTCCTTACAGCTAAGCCATTTATGTACGTCCTCAACAAGAAATCTGGCGGAAAGAATCTCGATGAACTCAACGATGACCGCTATCAGGCACTCATCAAGTTTTTCACTGATAATAATGCGAAGTGGGTCATCGTTGATGCAGGTATAGAGCATGATCTCAAGGATCTAGAAGACAAGGATAAGCAGGAAATGCGTGAAGGTCTCGGTGCCAAGGATAACGGCATAGACGACCTCATCAGGAAAGGATACGAGCTCCTCAATCTCATTACTTATTTTACAACAGGGGAGAAGGAGACGCGTGCATGGACTATTGGTCGCGGGTGGACTGCACCCAAGGCAGGTACTGCAATTCATGGAGATTTCGAGGCAAAATTTATCCGTGCTGAGGTTATTTTCTGGAAAGACCTGCTCGACGCTGGCTCATTTGCTGCTGCGCGTGAAAAAGGTCTGCTTCGCACTGAAGGGAAGGAGTACATCGTCAAGGATGGGGATGTAATGGAGTTTAAGATCTAGATTTTTTCTCAAAAAGAAAACCGCTGGGCGGACCATACGGTTTAAGGTTGAATTAGAAGAACATCACCTCCTAAAAGATTCAGGGAAATAGTCCCATCGGCTTCAGTCTTCAACTCATCAATATCATTTACCCACCAGCGAAGAAGATTCTGACCAGGTGTGTAAATGGAGATGGGTTGAAAGGCTTGGGTTCCAATTCGGAATTTTGATTCCGTTGTTCGTATCTCAAGTTTACCAAATAAGACATTGGCCTCGGCGATACGACCAACCGTCTCCATTTCGCCTGAATTCTGTCGGAGATTGAGTGTTTTTCCAATCCAAGGTTTCCTCAGTGTTTCGAGGAGATCGCAAATTGGGGTAGACATACACCCTCCTTTCCAAAGTAGATAATAGCACTAATTATGCTATTAGTCAATATTGAGGAGATGGTGGTACGATTGAGTTTAAGATCTAGTTTTCCCCAATAATTGTCAAAATCTCAGGAGCTACATGGTATAATCGATGCATGAAGCGATCGATTCTTACGCTATTTTTTGTTTTACTTACAGTTCCATCAATACTTTTGGGTTCTACAGGCTCGGCTGCACCACAAAAATCATTACTTGCTAATTTGTATTGTTCGACGATAGGTGCATGGCTTGATGATATTGACTGCTCTACAGAGCCTAGCCAAGGTACGGAGAAGATTATCGTAGTTGAGCGTCCGACATCAGAAATACCCGCTATACCAGAAGCACCGGTGTTACCGAGCCCTCGAGGTAATCCGGAAATTATCGAGCGCATTATCAATACAGTAACAGAAAGTGTAGTACCCTTTGATGTGTCCAATTTTGTCACTAGAGATTCATTTGAACGACAACTGGCAGGCATATATAACTCGCTTGAGAATTCATCATCAGGCCTCTCTGAACAGATTTTATCTTCGAATAACAGCGGGGGATCTGACCTATCGTTGTCGAGCACTGACGACCTCACTGAAGGTGCCACAAATCTTTATTTCAGTAATGCGCGTGTTGGATCCTATATTTCTGGATCAACGACAATTCCTCATGTAGCAGGCTCAGCGTACGGTGAACTGCTTTTTTGGAACTCATCAGGCTGGGAAACTATTGCGACCTCATCGCTCGGTATATCAGGAGGAACAGGCTACTCAAGCTCAGATACCAATGCATATATACACGCCTCAAGTACAATACCGAAAACCTACCAAGCCAATACATTCACGGCATCTCAGGCATTTACTGGGGGTGTTACCATAGGCTCCCTCAATGGAGTTCTTTATGGTACAAGCGGTTCAGTGGGTACCATAGCTACATCCTCACTAGGTCTTGGTGATGGGTCATTTATCGGACTTTCTGATACTTTAAATTCATTTACGCCGAATCGCATCCTCCATACCAATGCCGCAGGGAATTCGGTTACTGATACTAATGGCTTCGTCTTTACGGGGTCAAATCTTGGCATCGGCACAACGTCGCCATATGCCAGATTGTCAGTAGCTGGGGATGTTGTGATGTCACATTTTAATGCAACCAGTACCACGGCGACCAGTACAAT
>JACCEC010072368.1_pt1 | contig 16433 bp, 9 predicted proteins | sample 7450121 | NCBI WGS metagenome assembly JACCEC01 (sample SAMN15323455, study PRJNA562643) | freshwater metagenome | isolation source: river surface water | place: USA:Blue River Watershed | collected 2017-08-18 | reverse complement strand
GATGGCGTTGAGGCTGCCGGTGGCGATGCTGATTTGTTCCGCGGACGCCGAGACGGTGACGGCGAGTCCTTCGAGGGCGCGTTGGCGTTCGTCGAGCTGCGTGTTCTTTTTGCGTTCGTAGTTGGCCAGATACGGATAGATCGCCGCGGCGGCGCCGAGAACGACGAGCGTCACGGCGACGATGATGGCGATCGAGGGGAGCGGGTCGCCGCCCCGTCTGACGACGAAATACGCGAGCACGAGGCACGCCGCATCGGCGGCGATGAACGGCAGATACGGCAGCTTGGGACTCGAGTCGGATCATTTCATGGGGCGGCAGCGACGCCGGTCGGCGGGAACGGCAGCCGGTCCTCCGCTGGACCGCCGGCGACCCGGCGCGCGCTCGGCGGGGAGGTTGTGCGGAGCGCGGCGGTGCGGCTCAAGGGGAAAACGGTCCGCGGGCGACGGTGCGGCGCGCGGAGCGGCGCCCGCCGCGAAATCGGGGATTGTCGGCGCCCGCCCGCCCCGGCAGCGTCGGGCCCGCGCGATGAACATTTCCGATTTTCTGCGCATCGAGCGCGAAGGCGGCGACGGGTCGAAACACTTTGTGGTGCACACGCACGATCCGAAATTCTCCATGGAGCTCGTGCCGGATGCGACGGCGCCGGACAAAGTCGGGCGCGGGGTGATCAAGCGCGTGCAGGTGCCGAATTCGTGGGCGGGCGATTACACGAAATACGCCAAGTTCATCGGCGCGGGGCAGGATTTCTTCGCCCAATCGTTCGCGGAGCCGGCGACCAAGGGAGAGACGCGGCGCTTCCAGCGCTGACGGGTTTCGGCCCGCGGCGCGCGAGGACGCACGCCACCGGGGGCTCAGCCGCCGACCAACTCGAGCCGGTAGCCGGCGATGAACTCCTCGCGGCTCAGGGCGCCGTCGCGATCGGCATCGTAGCGGGTCAGCGCGGCCGGCCGCATGAAGGCGGCCTCCGCCAATTGCAGGGCGCCGTCGCGGTCGAGATCGAGTTCGTCGAAGGCGCGGTGGAGTGAGGCGGTGAGTTCGGAGAGTTCGATGCGGCCGTTCTGGTTGGCGTCCTGCCAGCCGGCGCGCTCCATCAGGATGAACAGTTCGTATTCGACCGGCGAGAGGTAGTCGTTGCGGTCGATATCGGCGATGCGGAGCAGGGCGCGGCGCAGTTCCATGAATTCGCCGATGTTCAGGCGGTCGTCCTGGTCCAGGTCGATGCGGCGGAAGGTGTCGGGCGCGATTGTCGTGGCCCGCAATTCGTCACGATCGATCTGGTCGTCGTTGTTCCGGTCGTAGGAGCGGAAGAGGGCGAACGACGCGTGGTCCCACTCGGTGCCGTTGATGGCGCCGTTGCGCGATGTGTCCATCGCGTCGAAGGCGGTCCTGATCTGGGCGGCGGTCGGGCGCCCCGCGGGTGCGGGGGCGGCGTGACCGAGCAGGGCCAGCGCGAGCGCCCCGAGCGCCGCCGCGGCGCGGAAGAAACGGCCGCGCGTCATGATTTGCGGGTGCCCTTCCACGCCGAGTAGGCTTTGCGGTCGGCTTCGTTCGACGCGGTCAGTTCGGCGCGCGACGTCCGCTCGGTCCGGACCTCGCCGAGGCGGGCGGACGCGGCGACCAGGCCGAGACGACCGCCCAAGGGGTCGGGGCTCACCGCTTGGAGCGCGGCGACCAGGGCGGAGTTGGATGCGGCGGGCTTCGGCGCGGCGAGGAGGGTCAACGGCGACGCGAGCAGAGCGCCGAGCACAAAGAAACGAGCGGAAGAGGTGAGCGGAGCGAGCATGGTCGGATTGGGTGTGCTCCTAGGGTATTATACCCAGACCATTGTTGGTAGTGGTAGCGTTACACCCAAAGTTACGCAGGTGCGATAGGTGGACTTGGGTAGTCCTACCCAAATGCCGGCGTGGCGTTCGCCTCCCAGCCGCGGGCTATCCGCCGTCAGAGTCGCTGCCAGACCAGCCGGATGATCGAAAGCAGCAGGCCGACCCGCACAGCGCCCTCGAACGTGAGGATCACCAAGATCCATTTCAGGACGGCACCACGCCGCAGTGAGAACCCCACGGCGGTGACGACGAGGAGGCCGAGGCCCGGCAGGCGGCCCACCGGATCGAGCAGCAACACCATCATCCAGAACCAATAGGCGAGCAGGCCGGCGCTCCAGAAAAACGCCGTCGTTTCCGCCAGACCGAGTCGACGGGGATCCGCCCCTCGGGCGATTTGTTTGATCCCGAGGTAGCGCTCGCTGAGCACCAGCTGCCAGACCTCGAAGATCAAGAACAGCGGCGCGGGAAGGAGGAGGGCGAGCACGCGGCGAGCGAAAGGGCGGACCCCGGCGGTGGCAATCGCGCCGTCGCGTCCGGCGTGAGCCGGCACCGGGGCTGGCGGGAGGGCGCTGGCCGGAGCGCCGGCCGAATTGGGCCCAGACATCGCGGCGCGGGCTTGGTCCGCGCCGGGGACCGATCCCCTGCGGTTGGGTAATAAACCGCGTTCGGCGCGCGCCGATTGGGTGAATTTCCGCACACCGGTCCGCCGGAAATCGGACCGGCGGCGAGGCCCGAGAGGCCGATTCTCAGAGGTAAGCCGCCGGCGGGCGGGGGCCATGGCACACGCGCTGCGATGCTGCGCCGATGCGAGAACCCTTTGCGCTGCACGCGGTCTGCCGTTTGCGGCAAACTCCGTCGTGTGCGACTTTTTCGGCCAACTCCCGTCTTGCCCTTACCCGTCAGAGGCGGGCAGGGTAATTTTACCCTAGCGCTTTGGATTCTTTCGCGCCCCATTTTAACCCTAATCGCCTGAATTTTATGAAACTTATGAGCTCAAGTCAGTGCAGCGAACTGCCGGTGCAGCAACGGTCCCGTTGGTTTCGGTCGATTCGGGCCGTGGCGGCGATTTCCATCACGACCCTTTCGGGTTGGGCGCAGAACGCGGTGACGACCTTCGCCGGTTCCGGGTCGGCGGGTTCGACCAACGGCACGGGCACCGCGGCGAGTTTCCAGTTTTCCAATCCGTCCGGCGTGGCCGTCGATGCCGCCGGCAATCTCTACATCGCCGACGCGTTGAATCACGTCATCCGCAAGGTGACCTCGGCGGGCGTGGTCACGACCTATGCCGGCACGGGCTCCTCCGGCTCGACCGACAACGCCACCGCCACGTCGGCATCGTTCAACCGCCCGCAGGGCATCGCGATCGACGGCGCGGGCAATCTCTACGTCGCCGATTCCAACAATCACACGATCCGCCGGATCACCTCCGCCGGCGTGGTTTCGACGCTCGCGGGCACGGCGGGCTCCGCCGGCACGACCAACGGCACGGGCGCCGCCGCGCGCTTCAACACGCCGCTCGGCATCGCGGCCGACCGCGCGGGGTCCGGCGGCGCCGCGATCAACATCTGGGTTGCGGACACGCAGAACCACACGATCCGGCAGATCGTGGTCGCGACCGGCGTGGTGACCACGCTCGCCGGCACCTCCGGCAACAGCGGCACGACCAACGGCACCGGTGCCGCGGCCCTCTTCAATCACCCCGACGGCATTGTTTCCAACGCCGGCGGCACGACGCTCTACGTGGCGGACACGTTCAACCACCTCATCCGCCAGATCACGGTCAGCTCCGGCACGGTCGTGACGCTGGCCGGTTCGGGCACGGCCGGTGCGACCGATGCCACCGGCACGTCGGCGACCTTCAACAATCCGCAGGGCCTCGCGCTCGACACGACCGAGACCAACGTGCTCGTGGCGGACACCTTCAGCCAGGTCATCCGGTCCGTGGCGATCAGCAGCGGCGTGGTCACGACCATCGCCGGCCAAGCCAACACCTCCGGCTCCACCAACGGCCTCTCGTCCTCCGCGCGCTTCAACTTCCCGTCCGCCGTGGTGCGCGACGCGTCGACCAACAGCACCTACGTCATCGACACCAACAACCAGCTCATCCGCCGTCTCACCGCGGCGGTGGCGCCGGCGATCACGTCCCAGCCCACCAACGCCACCGTCGCGGCGGCGGGCACCACCACCTTCACCGCGGCGGCGTCCGGCAATCCCGCGGTCTCCTACCAGTGGCAGATCCAGCCGTCGGGCGGCTCCAGTTTCTCCAACCTCTCGGCCAGCTCCGTCTACTCCGGCGTCACCTCCGCCACGCTCACGCTCACCGGCGTGACGTCGGCCATGAACGGCGACAAGTTCCAGGTCGTCGCCTCCAACGGCGTCGGGTCCGCCGCCACGTCGTCGAGCGCGACGCTCACGGTCACGCAGCCGCCGGTCTTCACCAGCGCGGCGTCCGCCTCGTTCACGGCGGGTCAGTCCGGCTCCTTCACGGTGGTCGCGACGGGCAGCCCCACGCCGACCTACAGCACCGGCACGTTGCCGTCCTTCGTCGGTTTCAACACCCAGACCGGCGTCCTGACTGTGAACGCCTCAGCCGGCGACGCCTCGAGCACCGCCTACACCTTCACCGTCACCGCCACCAACTCCGCCGGGTCGAGCAACCAGAGCTTCTCGCTCACCGTGCTCCCCCCGAACAGCACACCGACGATCACGTCGCAGCCGTCCCACTACACCGTGCCGTCCGGCACCACGAGCGTGTCCGGGATCTTCTCGGTGACGGCCACCGCCAATCCCGCGGTCACCGCCTACCAGTGGCAGAAGCGCCAGTCCGACCTCTCGTTCGGCAATCTCTCGAACGACGGCATCTACAGCAACGTCACCACCTCCTCGCTCTCGATCGCGTCGATCTCCCCGGCGATGAACGGCGATGTCTTCCGCGTCGTGGTCTCCAACAGCGTCGGCTCCACCACCAGCGCCGAAGTCACCCTCTCGGTGGCGCAGCTGCCGGCCTTCACGAGCCTGTTCTCCACCACGTTTGTCGTCGGCCAGAGCAACTCGTTCACCTTCACGGCGACGGGCGTGCCCGCGCCGACCTTCAGCGTCGCCGGCTCCCTGCCGTCCGGCGTGTCGCTCGCCGGCGCCGCCCTCATCGGCACGCCGAGCTCGGGTGACGTGAACACCTACGGCCTGACCATCAGCGCCACGAACTCCAGCGGCACCGTCACGCAGTCCTTCACGCTCAATGTGAGCCTCGCCCAGGCGGCGGCGGCCATCTCCACCCACCCGACGTCGTCGACCGTGGAGCTCGGCGCCAACGTCACCTTCACCGGGGCCGCGACCGGCACCCCCACGCCGACCCTGCGCTGGCAGCGCCAGCCGGCCGGCACGACGGGCTTCGTCGATCTCTCCGATGACGGCACCTACAGCGGCACCACCTCGACCACCCTCACGGTCAGCGCGGTCGCGGCCGGCATGACCGGCGACCAGTTCCGCCTGGTGGCCACCAACACCGTCGATTCCGTCAACAACACCGCGACCTCCAACATCGCGACGCTGACGGTCAATGTCGGCACCTCGATCACGACGTTCGCCGGCGGCGCGGGCTTGACGGGCTCCAACGACGGCACGGGCACCGCCGCCCGTTTCAACACCCCGTCCTCGATCGCCATCGACGGCAGCGGCAACTTCTACGTCGCCGACGCCGCCAACCACGTCATCCGCAAGATCAACTCCGCCGGCGTCGTAACCACGCTGGCCGGCACCGTCGGCGTCGGCGGTTCGACCGACGGCGTCGGCACCGCGGCCCGCTTCAGCGGTCCGTCGGCCGTCGCGGTCAACAGCGTCGGCACCGTCTACGTGGCCGACACCTTCAACCATACGATCCGCTCGATCTCGCCGGACGGCACGGTGACCACGGTCGCGGGCCTCGCCGGCAACCCCGGCAGCACGGACGGCACCGGCAATGCGGCGCGCTTCTCCTTCCCGGCCGGCGTCGCGATCGACAGCAGCGCGACCGTCTACGTGTCCGACACGTCCAACCACACCATCCGCCGCATCACCTCCGGCGGCGTCGTCACGACCTTCGCCGGCTCCCCGGGCTCGGCCGGCTCGACCAACTCGACCGGCACCGCGGCGCGGTTCAACTACCCGAACCAAATCGCGGTCGCCGCGACCGGCGTTCTCTTCGTCGCCGACTCCTACAACCACGTGATCCGGCGCATCACCGCCGCCGCCGAGGTGACCACCTTGGCCGGCAGCGCCGGCGTGGCCGGCAGCGCCGACGGCAACGGCACCGCCGCCCGCTTCAACCAGCCGGCCGGCGTGGCGGTCGATTCCGCCGGCGTCGTCTATGTGGCGGACACCTACAGCAACACCATCCGCAAGATTTCGACCGGCGGCGACGTCACCACGCTCGCCGGCTCGGCCGGCGCGTCCGGCATCGCCGACGGCGTCGGCGCGGCCGCCCGGTTCAACAACCCGTTCGCGATTTCGGTCGATACCAACAGCAACGTCTACATCGCCGACACGCGGAACCACACCATCCGCCGCAGCGGCACCACCACCGCGCCGTCGATCTCCACCCAGCCTGCCAACCGCGGCGCGCCCGCCGGCGGCTCCGTCACCTTCACGGTGGTCGCGACCGGAACGCCGTCCCCCAGCTACCAGTGGCAGCGTCTCGGCGTCGGTGATTCGGTCTTTTCGAATCTCTCCAACAACGCGATCTACAGCGGCGTGACGACGGCCACCCTCACCGTCTCCAACATCCTCTCGAGCAACTCCGGCGACCAGTTCCGCGTCATCGTGACCAACGGCGTCAGCCCCGCGGCCACCTCGAGCACGGCGGTCCTCACGATCGGCGAGCCGCCGGTGTTCACGAGCGCGGGCAACACCGCGTTCAAGGCCCTCGAGGCCGGCACGTTCACGGTCGTCGCGACGGCGAATCCGGCCGCGACCTTCACCGCGACCGACCTGCCGTCCTGGCTCACCCTCACGACCAACGGCGTCCTCTCCGGCACCCCGCCGGAAAGCGCGGTGGGCACGGTCAACTTCACGATCAACGCCACGAACGGCGTGACCGTTTCCCAGAGCTTCTCCCTCACGGTCACGCCGGCGGTCATCGCCCCCGCGATCGCCGTGCAGCCCGCCAACGTCGCGGTCGACCAAGGCCAGACCGCCACCTTCACCGTCACCGCCACCGGCACCGCTCCGATGGCCTACCAGTGGCGCCGGAACGGCGCGGCGCTCGTCGGCGCCACCTCGTCCTCCCTCACGCTGGCCAACGCCCAGCCGTCCGCTGCGGGCACCTACACGGTCACGGTCACCAACACCGCCGGCTCGGTGACGTCGGCCGGCGCGACCCTCACCGTCAACACCGCCCCGGTCTTCACTTCGCAACCGCAGACCCAGACGGCCTTCGCGGGCAGCGTGGTCACCTTCTCGGTCTCGGTCAGCGGCGGCACCGCGTTCAACTACCAGTGGCGCAAGAACGGCGTGGCGATCGGCGGGGCCAACGCCTCCTCCCTCACCCTCACCGGCGTGACCGCGGCCGATGCCGGCAACTACGACGTGCTGGTCGGCAACAGCCTCGGCAACGTCGCCAGCTCGATCGCGCAGCTGACGATCGCGACGACCGCGTCTGCGCCGGTGATCACGGCGCAGCCCGCCAGCCGTTCCGTGCTCGCCGGTTCCGGCACCGTCCTCGCGGTCGGCGCCACCGGCGCCCCGACGCCCCAGTATCAATGGCGCAAGGACGGCCAGCCGATCTCCGGCGCCGTTTCCCCGACCTACACGCTCGGCAGCGTCTCGGGCGCCAGCGCGGGCCGGTATGACGTGATCGTTTCCAACTCGGCCGGCAGCGTGCTCTCCGCCGGCGCCGTCGTGACCGTGCTCGCCCGCAGCTACGCCGGCACCTACTTCGGCGAGTTCAGCGGCGGCCTCGGCCGGTTCGCGATCTTTGTCCGCGAGGACAACACCGGCGTGTTCCTGGGCTACCTCCCCGGCTCGACCGCCCCGGTGGTTTCGCTCGGCCTGACCGTCGGCGACAACGGCGGCTTCAACTTCAACCAGGCCTCCGTCAGCTCCGACCCGACGCTCTCGGCCGCCGCCGGCGAGCCCGGCCGCGCCGCGGCCCTCTCGGCCGTCTCGGTCAGCGGCTCGATCGCCGCGGACGGGGCCGTCACCGGCTCGATCCTCGGCGGGGCCAACGCCTCGCTCTCCGCCACGCGCGCCCCCGACTCCGGTGCCACCCAGGCCGTCGCCGGCTTCTATCAGGCCGGTTCCGGCTCCAGCGCGGCGGTTTCCTACGTGGTCGCCGGCGCCAACGGCCAGGCCTTCCTCCTCACCCAGTCGGGCACGACGAGCGACGGCGGCTCCGGCTCCGTCACCGCCACCGGCGCGGTCAGCGTCGTGACCAACCGCACCGTGGTCGCGGCCACCATCGCCGCCTCCGGCACGATCTCCGGCACCGCCACCGGCGCCGTCAACTCCACCTTCAACGGCGGCAGCGACGCCGCCGTGGCCCGCCAGCGCCTGGTGAACATCTCGTCCCGCGCCCGTGTGGCCGGCGGCGACAACGTCGCGATCGCGGGCTTCGTGATCTCCGGCGAGCAGTCGAAGCCGGTGCTGATCCGCGCGGTCGGTCCCACGCTCGGCGCCGCGCCGTTCAACGTCGCCGGCGCGCTCGCTTCGCCCCGCCTCGAGCTCTACCGCGGCCAGACTTCCCTCGCGGTGAACACCGGCATTGCCGGCGACCGCATCGCGATCGACGCCGCCGGCCAGCAGGCCGGGGCCTTCGCCCTCAACAGCACGGGGGCCGACGCCGCCCTCCTCACGACCCTCGCCCCCGGCAACTACACCGCCGTGGTGAGCAGCACGACCGGCACCGCGGGCGTCGCCCTCGTCGAGGTCTACGACCTGAGTGCGGCCGCCGCCGGCCAGAAACTGCTCAACATCGCCACCCGCGCCTCCGCGGGCACAGCCGACGCCACCCTGATCGCCGGCTTCGTGGTTCCGCCCGGACCCGCCAAGCGCGTGCTTGTCCGCGGCGTCGGCCCCGGTCTCACCGCCTTCGGCGTCTCCGGCGCGATCGCCCAGCCGACGCTGATCCTCCTCAGCGGCAGCTCCACCGTGGCGCAGAACACCAACTGGCTCACCTCGGCGGATCGCGACGCGATCTCGGCCACGTCCTCGCAGGTCGGCGCGTTCGGCCTCAGCGCCAACGATTCCGCCCTCGTGGCCACGCTCCAGCCCGGCAACTACACCGCGCAGATCGTCGGTGCCGGCGGGGCGACCGGAGTGGCGCTGATCGAGGTCTACGAGCTGCCTTGATCGGCCGGCTTCGTTCGCCGCACGGCTGAATCTCGGCCCGGGTCCGATCGGACCCGGGCCTTTTCTTTTCCCGGATTCCCCGGCGGCAAGAGGCTCCGGGCGGCGGCGGTGCCGCGGGCCGGCCGGAAATTTTCTCGCCGCGCGTGCCGCACTTCGGTGCGCTTGCCGCCTCGTGGCGCGCGGCCCAACGTCGCGCCCGCCCATTTGCCCCATGAGTTCCGTCCCCGCTGCTTCCCCCGCCCTCGGCAAACTGCCCCGTATTCTCGGCTGGAGCGTGGTTGCGCTCGCCGGTGCCGTGTCGATCGGCGTCCTCGCCTGGTCGCGCGGCGAGCCCGTCAACGCCCTCTGGATGGTCGTCGCGTCGCTCTGCGTCTTCGCCATCGGCTATCGTTTCCATTCCGCGTGGCTCATGGCGAAGGTGCTCACGCTCGACGATCTCCGGGCGACCCCCGCCCAGACCCACGGCGACGGCCGCGACTTCGTGAAGACCAACAAGTGGGTCGTCTTCGGCCACCACTTCGCCGCCATCGCCGGCCCCGGCCCGCTCGTCGGCCCCGTGCTCGCGGCCCAGTTCGGCTATTTGCCCGGCATGCTGTGGATGCTCGTCGGCGCCACGCTCGGCGGCGCCGTCCACGACTCGGTGATCCTCTTCTGCTCGACGCGCCGCCGCGGCAAATCCCTCGGCCAGATGGTGCGCGACGAGGTCGGTCCCTTCGCCGGCGCCATCGCGCTGGTCAGCATCGTCGCGATCATGGTCATCTTGCTCGCGGTGCTGGCGCTCGTCGTCGTGAAGGCGCTCGCCGAAAGCCCCTGGGGGCTCTTCACCATCGCGATGACGATGCCCATCGCCCTGATCATGGGCGTCGGGATGAAAAAGGCCGGCCACAACGGCAAGGCCCTCGCGTGGATCAGCGCGTTCGGCGTGATCGCGCTGCTCGCCTCCGTCTGGGCCGGCCAATTCCTCCACGGCACCGAGCTCGAGAAGACCCTCACGCTCCACGGCACCACGCTCGCGTGGTGGATCATGGGCTACGGCTTCCTCGCGTCGGTGCTGCCGGTGTGGCTGCTGCTCGCGCCGCGCGACTACCTGAGCACGTTCATGAAGATCGGCACCGTCGTCGCGCTCGGCATCGCCGTGGTCGTGCTCGCGCCGAAGCTGCAGATGCCGGCGATCACCAAGTTCATCGACGGCACCGGCCCGGTGTTTGCCGGCCCGGTGTTCCCGTTCTGTTTCATCACGATCGCGTGCGCCGCGATCTCGGGGTTCCACTCCCTCGTCTCCTCCGGCACCACGCCGAAACTCCTCTCGCGCGAGTCGCACATCCGCGTCGTCGGCTACGGCGCGATGGTCACCGAGATGTGCGTGGGCATCATGGCCCTCATCGCCGCCTGCGCGATGACCCCGGGCGAGTATTTCGCGATCAACATGGCCGGCACGCCCGAGGCCGTCACCGCCAAGGTCACCGCGCTCGGCTTCCCGGTCACGCCCGCCGAGATGCAGGCGCTCGCGAACGACGTCGGGGAAAAGACCATGGTCGGCCGCACCGGCGGCGCCCCGACGTTTGCCGTCGGCATGGCCCACATGTTTGCCGGCGTCGTCGGCAGCAAGGCCGCCCTCGCGCTGTGGTATCACTTCGCGATCATGTTCGAGGCGCTCTTCATCCTCACCACGATCGATGCCGGCACGCGCGTCGGCCGCTTCCTCGTGCAGGACATGCTCGGCACGGTGCACGAGTCCCTGCGCGACACCCGCTCCGTGCTCGGCGGCACGCTCGCGACCGCGCTCTTCGTCGGCGCCTGGGGCTGGTTCCTCTACCAGGGCGTCGTCGACCCGCTCGGCGGCATCAACTCCCTCTGGCCGATCTTCGGCATCGCCAACCAGCTGCTCGCCGTGCTCGCGCTCTCCCTCGGCACCACCGTCCTGATCAAGATGGGCCGCACCCGCTACATCTGGACGACGCTGCTGCCGCTCGGCTGGTTGCTCTGCGTGACGATCTCGGCCGGGCTCATGAAGATCTTCAGCCCCGCGCCGCTCGGCTTCCTCGATATCGCCCGCGGCCTGGAGAAGAAGATCGCCGCCGGCGGCACGCCCGCCGAGCTGAAGATGTGGGCGACGCAGGTCTTCAACAACCGTGTCGATGTCGCCGTCACCGCCGTGTTTCTCGTGCTGGTGACGATCGTCGTCATCGCCAACGCCCGCCTCTGGTTCCAGCTCCTGGCCGGGAAGAAGCCTGCCACGCTCCACGAAGATCCCTACGTCGCCGCCGCGCCGGAGTCGGCCTGAGTCGCCGCGCCGCGCGGGCGCTGCGGACGGAAAAAGCATCGCGGGCGGCCCGGGCGCGACGCACCCTGCGGACGTGACGCGCCCGACCCGCCCGATCCTTGTCGCCGCCCTGGCCGGCGTGCTGCTGGTGGCCGGCGTGGCGTTGCTCCGTCGGCCCGCGGGGAGCGGACCGAGCCCTACGCCGACTTCCCCGGCGGATGCCCGCGCTCCCGCCGCGCCCGTCCCGCGCTCCGCGGGCGGTCCGGCCGCGGCGCCCGGTGCGGCCGAGACGGAAAACCCTGCGCCGGATCGCCGGCGGACGGTCGCGGCCCTGATCGCGCGCATCGAGGCGGACTACGACGAGATCCGGAGCAAGGCGGCCGCCGACTACGCGGCCGCCGGCAAGGCGTTTCCCGGCGGCCTGAACGCCTTCCTCCGCCAGCTGGCGCTGCTCGAGCGGGAGAAGCGTGCGGATCTGGCCAAGGACCTCACGCCGCGCGAACTCGAGGACTACGAATACGGGGCGACCAACGCGGGCAAACAAGTGGCGCGGTTGCTGGCCGGCACGCCCGCGACGGACGCGCAGCGGCGCGCGGCCTTCCGCCACCAGCTCGAATTCGAGGACCGGTTCGCGCTTGTGTTCGACATGTCGCCGGTCGCGTTGGCCGAGCGGGAAACCGTGCGGCACGCGACGCAGGAGAAAATCCGCGCCGAACTCGGCGACGAATTGTTCGCGGTGTGGCTGCGCGGCGAGGGCGCGGAGTTCGGCCAGATGCGCGATCTTGTGGCGAAGCAGGGGCAGCCGCTCTCCGCCGCGCTCGACCTGTGGACGGTGCGCAACGAATTCACCCGCGGACGCCTCGCGCTGCTCGCCGACAAGAACCTCGGCCGCGAGCAGCGGCAGGCGGCGTTGGCCCGGCTCGCCGAGCAGACGGAAATCCGCGTCGCCAGCATCGTGGGGCTCGGCGGCCTGCAAGCCGGCCGGGAGGCGGGCTTGGACTGGTTGCAGAAACCCTGACGGGGGAGGGCTACACGCGCGCCGGCACCGCCGCCGGCCGGCCGGGTGGGAGCGGCCGGGCCGGCCGCAGCACGGCGTGGTTCACCGGGCGCCGCTGGTCCGCGGTGAGCGGCGGCAGCTCCGGCAGCGAATCGGCCCGCGCTTCGCGCAGCCAGTGGCGCGCGAGGGCGCGGAAGGTATCCCAGCGCTCCGCGATGAAGTGGTCGCGTCCGCTCATCGGGGCGCCGTCGCCGCGCAGCGGGCCCGCCGCGGCGACCTGGCGCAGGAGGCTGCGCCACTCCGTCAACAGGCGGTCGAGGTCGCCGCGACCCGCGCTCTCGATCTCGTCGAGGATGGCGCGGGAGCGCGCGTGTTCGGCGACGAGCGCGCGCACCGCCTCGGCGGCGCCGGAGCCGTAGTGCACGGGCACGCCCTCGAGCAACCAGCCGTCGATCGAGAGGCGGCGGTAGGCGCGGGTGCACGCGTAGGCCAGCCGGCCGAGCCAGCGCGGGTTGGTGCCGGTGAAGCGGTCGCCCGCGAAGAGGTTGGCCGCGTCGAACAGCAGGTCGTCGAGCGGGTAACGGCGATCCTCGAGCGCGGCCGCGAGGGCGAGGCCTTCGGGGCCGAGGAAGAAGGAGACGATCTCGCCGCGCACCGTGAGCCGCAGGGCCCGGTCGAGCACGCCGGTGCGTTGCCATTGCCAGAGCAACGTGGGGGCGGGCGAGAGCCCGAGGCAGGCGGCGCGGTGGGGGCAGGCGGGGCAGTGCGGCGAAGGATTGCGTTCGCGGCGCACGAGGCGGGCGCGGCCGGTGTCGGTGCGCTCGCCGCAGGGCAACGTCGCCGCGAGATCCGGCGGCGTGCGGTCCGGGCCGAGCGGGATGGCGTGGCGGTCGAAGAAACGCGCGGACTCGGTGCGCGCGAGCTCGGCGGCGTCGCGGCCGGCGCGCAGCTGGCGCAGGAACATCGCCCACGGGAGCGGGACGGCTCGCTTCAGCCGGAGGGGCTCGGCGCGGCGCATGCGCGGTGTGCTGCTCGAGACGAGCACGAAGCCCATCTCGTCCAGCCCGCGGCGGCCGGCCCGGCCGATCATCTGCAGCAGATCGTGCGGGGCGATTTCGCGCTCGAGGTGGTCGTGGCGGAAGTTGCCGGCGGTGATCAGCACGGAGCGCAGGGAAAAATTGATGCCGGCGCTGAGGCCGAGCGTGGCGACGACGGCGCGCAACTGGCCCGCCTTGGCCAGCGGCTCGATCGCGCCCGCCCGCTGCGCGTAGCTCAGGCCGCTGTGGTGGTAGGCGACGCGGGCGCGCAGCAGCTTGGCGAGGTGCGGGCCGCAGAGTTGCTCCTGCTCCGGCGTCAGTGTGAGCGGATCGGCCAGCGGCAGCTCGCGTGCGAATTGCCGGGCGAGGCGTTCGGCGTCGGCGCGGTGCGGGGCGAAGACCAGCACGGGGCCGTAGCCTTCGCGCAGTGCGCCGGCGACGCGGCGCGACCAGAAGCCCTCGATGCACCGCGGCAGGCCGTGAATGAGATCGTCGACCTCGACTTCCTCGAGTTTCACCGGGCGCTCGCGGTGCGACACGACGGCGGCGGTGCGGCCGAGCCGGCCCAGCCAGGCGGCGACCTCGTCGGGATTGGCCACGGCGCCGGAAAGCAGCAGCAGCTGGAGTCCGGGCGGCGCCGCGAGGAGCACGCCCTCGTAGTGGTTGCCGCGGTGCGGATCGGCCAGCCAGTGGTATTCGTCGACGACGAGCAGGCGGAAGCGATCGGGGGAGGTCGCGGGATGGGCCGACGCGGGGTCCGGGTGCGGCGGGTCGTCGGCGGCGGCGCGCGGGGCGGCGGCGACGTCCACGATCGCGCCCTGCACCGCCTCGAGGGTGGCGACGACGATCGGGGCATGGGGGTTCACGCACAGGTCGCCGGTCATGATGCCGACGTCCCAGTCGCGCGCGCGCCATTCGGCGAACTTGTCGTTGGCGAGGGCGCGGGTCGGGACGGTGAAAAGCGCGCGCCGGGCGAAATTCGTCTGCTCGGCCCAGCGTTCGAACACATACGTTTTGCCGGCGCCGGTGGGGGCGTCGACGACGACATCCTTGCCCTCGCGCAGGGCGGCCAACGCCAAGGCCTGCCACCGGTCGGGCAGCATCAGTTTTTGCAGACCGGCGAAGGCGTCGGAGAGCACACGGGGAGCGTGGGTGTGACCGGCGGATCGTCAAACGGGGCGTGCACCGGCGGAGCGCCCGGACGGCTGCGAAGCGCGTGTAAAAAACCGGCCGGTCGGAATCGAGGGTGGCGAAGGCAGGGGCCGCCGGTGGTCTGGCCGCATGCAACCGGGCTTCCGCCACCTCCTCCTTGTCCTCGCGCTCGCGGCGCTGCCGTCGCTGCGCGCGGAATGGGCGGACATGAAGCCGGGCATCGGGGCCAACGAAGTGGTGCGCGCCTTGGGCGTGCCGCTCGTGCAAAGCCACGGCGCGGCGGGCCGTTGGGCGGTGTGGACCTACGATGCGGGCGGTTGCGTGCTGCTGGAGAACGGCCGCGTCACGCACTGGACGGTATCGCGGGGCAACCTGACCACGCACGCGACGCCGGGTCCCCGTTACGTCTCCGCCACGGGCGTGCGCCCGGTGGTGGCGGGTGCGCCGACGACGCGGGCGCGGGCGACGGCGCGCTGGTGAGCAGCCGGCGGAGGTCAGGCGCGGCGGGTGGCCGGGTCCTGCCGCACGGACTGATCGCGGGGCGGGTTACTTGCCGGCGACGGCGTCGAGCACGATCGTCGGCGTGAGCAGTTCGGGCAAGATGACGGGCGCGTCTTTGCCGGGCAGGTAAACCAGATTGAACGGCACGGCGCTGCGCTGGTAGGCGGCGAGCTCGGCGGTGATGCGCGGATCCTTGTTCGTCCAGTCGGCGCGCAGCGTCGCGATCTTCTTCTCCGCGAAGGTGCGCAGCACGGCGTCCGAGCCGAAGACGATCTTCTTGTTGGTCTGGCAGGTCGCGCACCAGCGGGCGGTGAAGTCGACGTAGACGAGACGGCCTTCGGCGCGGAGTTTCGCGACCGCCTCGGGGCTCCACGCGTCCCAGGTGACGGCGGGCGCGGCGCCCGCGGCGGCGGGGCCGGCGAGGGCGGATCGCGGCCAGCCGACCCAGAGGCCGAGGGCGCCGACGACGACCAGTCCGGCGATCCCGAAGCGCACCCGGCCGGGCTTGGCGCCGGGCGCGGTCCAGCGGCCGTAGATCCACACGGCGAGCGCGACCAGCACGAGGGAGAAGATCACGCTGAGGAAGCCCTCGTCGGTCGTCTGGGCGGCGAGCACCCAGAGCAGATAGCCGACGGTCGCGTAGAGCGGGAAGGCCATGAACTGCTTGAAGGTCTCCATCCAGGCGCCGGGGCGCGGGAGGACTTTCACGGCCTGCGGGAAGATCGAGAGCAGCAGGTAGGGCGTGGAGAGGCCGATGCCGATCGCGGTGAAGATGGCGAACGACTCGACGGTCGAGACGGCGAGCGCGGCGCCGAGGGCGGGCGCGAGGAAGGGCGCGCTGCACGGGGTGGCGACGACGGTGGCCAGCACGCCGGTGAAAAAGGATCCCGCGTAGCCGGACTTCATCTGCAGGTCGCCGCCCACCGCGGTGGCGCCGAGGCCGAACTCGAAGAGGCCGCTCATGTTGAGGCCGAACACCAGCAGCAGCACGGCGAGGCTGTAGACGAACGGCGCGGATTGCAGCTGGAAGCCCCAGCCGAGCTGGTCGCCGCCGGCGCGCAGAATCGCGAGCACCGCGGCCAGCGACCAGAACGAGAGCAGCACCCCGCTCGTGAACGTAAGGCCGTGCGCGACGATCTTGGCGCGCTGGTGGCCGGCCTGGTTGACGAAGCCGAGGATCTTGATGCCGAGCACCGGGAAGACGCAGGGCATGAGGTTCAGGATCAGGCCGCCGACGAAGGCCAGGGCCAGCGTGCCGAGCAGGCCGCCGGCCGGCGGCGGCGGCGGAAGCGCGGGGGCGGCACCGGTCGCCGCGGCGCCGGCGGGCTTGGCGGCG
>JACCEC012081510.1_pt1 | contig 16437 bp, 12 predicted proteins | sample 7450121 | NCBI WGS metagenome assembly JACCEC01 (sample SAMN15323455, study PRJNA562643) | freshwater metagenome | isolation source: river surface water | place: USA:Blue River Watershed | collected 2017-08-18 | reverse complement strand
GCTAAAAAAAAATCCTTTGCAACTATCTTTCAAAAAAGATATTATTTTTGTTGGCAGTTTGCTGCTTTGACTAACTTTTTTAATGATTAACTAATTTAAAATCAAATCTTTATGAAAAAATATTGTTACTTATGGGTATTTATGTTGCTCATAACAACACACTCACAAAACACATTTGCCCAAAAAACAACTGATAAAAAATGGGACGTAAGCAATCCGAAAGGCGAATTTAATTTTCAAGAAGCCACTTTTAGCACCGATGAAGGCACTTGGCTCAATCTTGACGTGTCGCCCGATGGCAAAACCATTGTCTTTGATTTGCTCGGCGACATCTATAAAATGCCTTTCGGCGGCGGCGAAGCGCAGTTACTGAGGGGGGGCTTGCCTTTCGAGGTGCAACCGCGTTTTTCGCCCGATGGCAAAAAAATCTTATTTACGTCCGATGCAGGCGGCGGCGATAATTGTTGGACGATGAACGCAGACGGCTCAAATCCACAACAAATCACAAAAGAAGATTTCCGCCTGCTCAATAACGGCGTTTGGCTCTCTAATGAGTACATCGTGGCACGTAAACACTTTACTTCGGGGCGGTCTCTCGGCGCGGGCGAACTTTGGCAATACCACATCACAGGCGGCGCAGGGCTGCAACTTACCGAAAGAAAAAATGATCAACAAGACGTTAACGAACCTTCCCCTTCCCCTGACGGAAAATATATTTATTATTCCGAAGATATGTATGGCGGTGGATTTTTCCAATACAACAAAGACCCCAATAGCCAAATATTTGTTATAAAAAGATATGACCGCGAAACAGGCAAAAGCGAAGACGTTATCGGAGGCGTGGGCGGTGCGTGCCGTCCGCAAGTGTCGCACGATGGTAAAAAATTGGCATATATTCGCCGAGTGCGTACCCAAACTTGGCTTTGTCTCTACGATTTGGAAACGGGTTTGACCACCGATTTATACGGCGAACTTAGCAAAGACCAACAAGAAGCATGGACTATTTTTGGCGTTTATACGGGCTTCGCGTGGACTCCCGATGATAAAAATATTGTTATATGGGCAAAAGGAAAAATCCGAAATATCGAAATCGCCACCAAAAAAGCCACTGAAATTCCGTTTAAAGTGCAAGTCAAACAGCAATTAGGCGAAACGTTACAATTTCAAAATAAAGTTTTTGAAGATAAATTTAAAGTGCGAGTCATTCGACACGCTCTTACTACTCCCGATGATAAAACCTTGATTTTCAATGCAGTAGGTTATCTTTGGAAAAAAGATTTGCCCAATGGCGAACCTAAAAGATTGACCAAAGAAACAGATTTTGAGTTTGAACCCTGCCTTTCGCCGAATGGCAACGAATTAGTGTATGTAACTTGGAATGATGAAAATTTTGGGGCAATCAAAAAAATAGATTTAAAATCAGGAAAAATTACCACCATTTCCACGCAAAAAGGCAATTACCGCACCCCTCAGTATTCGCCCGATGCCAAGCAAATTGTATTCAGAAAAGAGGGCGGTAACGAACATCAAGGCTTTGCCTACGGTTTGAAAGCAGGGCTTTACACGATGTCGGCGAGCGGTGGCGAGGCTACTTTTATCAGCGCACGCGGCGAAAAACCGCGATTCAGCGCGGACGGCAAACGCATTTATTTTCAAACGGGTGGATATTTGTTTGGCGCACCAAGTAAAGAATTTAGAAGTATAAAACTCGATGGTTCTGATGAAAAAACACATTTCACTTCTAAATATACGAATCAATTTGTGCCAAGTCCTGACGAAAAATGGATTGCTTTTACCGAATTGCACAAGGCTTACATCGCGCCTTTTCCGAAAACGGGCAAAGCCGTAGGGCTATCGGCTGACACAAAAGCCGTTCCTGTGGCATTGGTCGGCAAAGATGCAGGGTACAATTTGCATTGGTCGAGCGACTCCAAACGCTTACATTGGACACTCGGCGAAGCCTATTTTACCGATGAATTAACCGAGCGTTTCAAATTTTTGGAAGGTGCAAAAGATTCTTTGCCGCCTGTCGATTCGGTGGGTATCTCCGTCAATTTGCAGTTGCCTTACGACAAACCGAATGGCAAAATTTGTTTTGAAAACGTCCGCATCATCACGATGGAAGGCGATGAGGTCATCGAAAACGGTTTTGTATTGGTCGAACAAAATAAAATTTTGAAAGTTGGCAAAATTGACCCCAATAATAAGGACAAAGCGTTGACGATAGACGGCATCAAAATCAGAGGCGAAGGCATCAAAACCATGAATTGCGAAGGCAAAACCATGATGCCGGGCATTGTTGATGTTCATGCGCATTTGGGTGAATTTCGTTATGGCAATTCTTCGCAAAAAAAATGGGAATATTTCGCCAATCTTGCCTACGGCGTGACCACAAGCCACGACCCAAGTGCCAATAGTGAAATGATTTTTAGCCATAGTGAAATGGTGAAAGCAGGTAATATGATTGGTCCGCGTGTCTATTCGACAGGCACGATTTTGTACGGCGCGGAGGGCGATTTTAAAGCCGTCATCAATAGTTTGGACGATGCGCGAAGTGCGTTGAGGCGGACAAAAGCATTCGGGGCGTTTTCGTTGAAAAGCTACAATCAACCGCGCCGCGAACAGCGTCAACAAATCGTGCAAGCAGCGCGAGAACTCAATATGTTAGTGGTTACTGAGGGGGGTAGTTTTTTCTACCACAACCTTACGCACGTCATTGACGGCAATACGGGCGTGGAACATAATTTGCCGATTGCGCCACTTTACAACGATGTTATCCAACTTTGGAAAAATAGCAAGGCACACAATACCCCCACTTTAATCGTGAATTATGGCGCGATGAATGGCGAAAATTATTGGTATCAAAAAACCGAAGTTTGGAAAAAAGCGCGTTTGATGCGTTTCACGCCGCGCCCTGTGGTGGACGCAAAAGCGATACACCGCACCGCAATCCCTGATGAAGAATATGAAATGGGGCATATTTTGACGGCACAAAGTTCTAAAAAAATGCAAGATAATGGCATCAATGTTAATTTGGGCGCACATGGTCAGTTGCAAGGCTTGGGGGCGCATTGGGAACTTTGGATGTTGGCGCAAGGCGGTATGTCGAATTTGCAAGCTATCCGATGCGCCACGCTCAACGGCGCGAAATATTTGGGTATGGAAACTGAAATTGGGTCTATCAAAGCGGGCAAATTGGCAGATTTGATTATCATGGATAAAAATCCATTAGAAAATATCCAACATTCTGAAACGGTGCGTTATACCATGATAAACGGTCGCCTTTTCGACTGCGAAACCATGCACGAAATCGGTGGCGAGCAAGAACGCAAACGCACCAAATTTTATTTTGAATTGGACGGCGCAACCAATATGCCTATGGAAATGACGACTTGCGGAGGTGATAAATGTTCGTGTAGAAATTAACTAATCAATTCATTTTCAATGTTTTAAAGTTTTCCACTATTAAAATTAGGTGGGTAAAAATGGCGAAAAGATTGACGTAGTTTGTTCATTTTTATTTTTATCGAAACCTTCACTCAAAGGGAAGGTTTCGATAAAAATATAAGTAGCTGTTATAAAATAAACACTTGTTTGAAATGTTATAATAAATTGATTTCCAACATTTTAAAGTCCTCTCCTTTGGGGAGGATTTAGGTGGGGCTGCTTATTGACAATCAGCAGGGCGTTTTTGTGCAAGGTAAACGTTAATAGTAGTGCCACGTGGAACGGTTGCATTAGCAGCAGGTTCTTGTTTCCAGATGAAAGCCGCCGCTTCATCTGTGACATCGGGTTGTTTCGTGGGTACGCCCGCTTTAAGTCCGAGTGCTTCGAGTGCAAAGGCTACGCCGTCATAAGTGGAGCAAACTAAATTAGGGACTTGCACGTTATCACTTTGTTGAGTAGATACGACAAATTGAATAGTTTTGCCTTGTGTGATTTGGATATTATTTTTTAAATTATTTGTAACATTTTGACCATCAACCCAAACCTCTAAAATAGTACCCTCATCTAACTGCGCATCGGCGCGTCTGCCAATAATTTGCGGTGTGATGCCTCTTGCCACCAACATACGGCTATAATTCTCATAGTCGTCATTGCCCGCGATGTCGGGAATCGTCACAAGTCGCCCTTGTCGCGTATAGATGCCCAAGTAAATGCGCCGTCCTGCCTTTGCAGGCGTACCTGCTGCGGGGTCTTGTGTGCGAATCGTCTCGGTTGGAATATCGCTTTTATAGGTAGAATCTACGATGATATAATCAAATCCGTCTGCCTTGATTTTGGCTAAGGCTTGCGCCAAAGGCATATTTTCGTATTTTCCAATAGGCGAACTTTCTCCATGATTGGTATAACACTTCATGAACCAAAAAGTCATGGTCAAGAACGCCACTACAATAAGCAGCATTTTGCCGAAGTTAGTCAAAAAGATTTTGCTTGTTAAGAAAAGATATAGTTCATACGACCATGATTTTATCTTTTCCCAAATTTGTTCTACTTTGATATTCATGTACTAACGAAATAGTTTTTTCTATATTTGATTTTGCTTGTGGCTTTTAACGATTTAAAAAGAAATACAAACGCAAAGAAACACAAAAATTACCATTTTTCCAACTCAATTAGTGGTTGCCAAAAATAGCTTTCAAAATTTTGTATTTTATTATCTTCGACAACGACCCCCTCAGTAGCAAGGCGTTCTTGCATGGCAGTCGGTGTTTCAAAATGATTGCGCCCTGAAAGTTCGCCCTTTCGATTGACTACGCGGTGGGCTGGTATAGTCGGGTCGCTGTGACATTGATTTAATGCCCAACCTACCATACGCGCCGAACCTAAATGTAAAAAAGTAGCAATTGTGCCGTAGGTTGTCACTCTGCCGTGCGGTATGAGGCGCACCAAATCATAAACTTCTTCAATATAATCTCGCTTTAATTGCATATTTTTTATTTTAAAAAAAATTATATGGTAGAGACGCAATGCGTTGCGTCTCCATTAAAACGCAATGCGTTGTGCCTCCATTAAAACGCAATTCAATTCCATTAAAACGCAACGCCATTAAGACGCAACGCATTGCGTCTCTACGGTAATACAAACGAATAAATTTTGCCTTCGGAAGCGGCTATCCAACCTTTTTTTTGAGGTGAAATAGATATACTATAAAAATGAATATGATTAGGGGTATCACTTGCTTTGCGCCAAGTTTCGCCACCGTCCGAAGTGCTTAACAATAGCCCTTCGTCACCAACAATAAATCCTTTTTGCGCATCAACAAACGCAACGGCACGCATCACGCGGTCTTTGACGGTGAGGGCATCGCCATTACGCAATTTTTCCCAATTTTTTCCGCCATTCGTAGTTTTCAAAATCGTGCCATGCCACCCCACCGCATACCCTATTGAAGGAGTTGGAAAGCAAACAGCTTGAAAAAAATCATCAAGTGAAGGGTGTTGCTGCCATGTTTTACCCCCGTCCGTACTCCTAAACATCGTGCCGTAAGCCGCCAAATGTGCCGTAGAGTCGTCCGACCAACACGCCGCCGTTATTTCCTGTGGGAAAGTGTCTTGTTGAACGGTGCGCCACCCCTCAGTAATTCGCCAAACCCAGCCCCGATAAAACGCCTGACCACCTGCCCACAAGCCATTGCCACCGCGTTGCATCGCCAAATCGCTCATTACCCACCATTGCGCTCCCGTCCAAGGGCGCAGCGTAGCGTCAGAGGGCGATTTTCTAAAAGTATGTGTATCATTTCCGATAGCCCAAAGATACCCCTCAGTATCTATGCGTAAAGCCCTGATTCCTTGCGAGTTAGTGTGTTGAGAGATCCAATTTTTGCCACCGTCAAGCGTTTGGAGTATAACGCCATTTTGCCAAAATTGCCCACCAACGGCGTAGCCTTCGCGTTCATTCAAAAAAAATATACCACGTAAAGGGTCTGTTATATTTGTGGTATGTTCGGTAAGTGGCAGCGAAATCGTTTCATATTTTTTACATTGCCAGCAGCAAAACAAGACACTTACAAGAAAAAATGTAGGGAAAATTTTTTTAAAATTTCTTTTCAAAGTAGCTCAAATTTTCAAATGCGTATAATCAATTTTTTTTAAAATTATTGATATTCGATAAAAAAATATATGAAATTATTAAAATTTACTAGATTCAACATAATTTTTTAGGCGCAATTTTGCAGTATAAAAAAAATAGTAACCACAATTTTTAAAATAACCTAAATCATAAAATTTTGTAAATGAAATACTTAATTGCATTTTTATTATTTTTTGTAAGCCTTTCGGCTAATGCCGTAGTACTTCAACCGCAAAGCCAATCTATTACTCACGCCACTACTTCTTTAAAAAATAATGCTCAACAAACTACTTTCAAATCCCAAAAATGGCATCAACGCCTCCTAAAAAAAATCTCAAAACGCAGCATCTTTGGCGCAATCTTGTTGGCACTCGGTTTAGCCTTAGTCTTAGTAGGTATAATTGCCATCATGTTTACCTTGAAATATCCAATTGGTACACCGCTTGGCGATAAAATCTATATGACAACGCTATTTCTTGGGGCAATAGGCGCGCTCTTGGCGTTGGTTGGTTTTCTAATTTGGTTGCCGTAAATATTGTTTTAATTAAATTTTTATTCGCTTAATATCTATTTCGCTATCTAACAAAGTGTTATGTAGTAAAAAATTGACAAAATGATTTGCCCAAAACGGTGCAAGCGAAGTGCCTTTTGTGCCAAGTCCATTAAAAATGCCAAGTGAAGGGTGCGCAGGGTGCAGCCCTATCAAGGGGCGGCGGTCGCGCACCGTTGGGCGAATCGCGGCTTGGTGCGCAATGACGCGAAACGGAATTTTTAATATTTCGTGCAATTCGCTTACTAAGTTTTCATAATTTATTGGAGTGGGTTTATCGTCTGAAAAGTGCCAATCATTGGTAGCCCCTACCCAATAAATATTTTTTTTATCGGGTAATGGAATGATTGCCAATTTGTTACGAAATATTTTTTCTAACATGAGATTTGGAATTTCCACCAAGAGTAATTCCCCTTTATCCAATCGAAAAGGCAACCACGAAAAAAACGGATTTTTTATAGCTTGCGCCCCTTCGCAAAAGATGATTTTTTGCGCAGAAAAATTTTTATAGGTTACTCGCTCACCTTCGTTTTGCGGCAGTAGAATCGCGCGATAATCAAAATTTTCTTTGGTTAAAAGACTTTTTTCCAACAAATATTTTTCAAAATTTTCCAATAATAAAGGCAAATTGACTTGTGCTACCTTCAATATATGTGAAAAAGCGCGAAAGTCTTTTAGCTTGTCTTTCATAAAGTTATTGAAAATTTCGCGCTCGCAGTAGGCTGCATTTTCGGGATAACTCGCTCTCAAAAACCATTGATTTTCTTCTTCGATGTTGCGAATTGTGCGCACGATTTTTCTATCTATCCAAACCGAAACGCCTAAAAAATTGCCTAAATCTGAATAAGTTTTTTGTGCTATGGGCAATAATTCATCAATTTTCCACGATTTCACGATGCGCCAACCTGTTATCGGATTTATCAATCCTGCTGCAATGCGCGAACTCGGCGTAAATTGCCCCCCCTCAGTAGGGGTTTGCCACGCATCAATGACGGCAATTTTTTTGCCTCGCCGCATGAGTTCCCACGCTAATACCGACCCTGCCAAACCTTGCCCAACTATCAGAAAATCAACCTCTTGCATATACTATTTTTTAAAAATCAATATAAGTACTTTTATAAAATAAACGCTGCTTTGAAATCGCAAAATTAATTGATTTTCAATATTTTAAAGTCCTCTCTTTCGGGGAAATAGGCGTAAAATGTTAAAGGGATAATGTATAACTTCTTGATAATTTTGTGCCGATGCGCTGCATCGGTTAGTGAGTGGGGTGTGTTTTTCCCCCGATTCAAATCCGATTGAAAATCGGGGGTTACAGATATGTAGTGCCTACGGCACAGCTAACTAAACTAAATCATTGATTATCAAGGTAAAATGAACCGTAGGTTCAATATATCTGTAACCCCCGATTTTCAATCGGATTTCAATCGGGGGACTAAACCACCCCCCCTCAGTACCCGATGCAGCGCATCGGAACATGTACGCAATTTGTTAAAGTTATTTTTTTCATATACACTTTTTAACATTTTACACATATTTCTCTTTCGGGGAGGATTTAGGTGGGGCTACTTAATTCTAAACCTTTATAAGTTGAACGAAAAAAATAATCATAATATTTAAATGATTAAAAAATCTTGATTAGGTGGTATATTCCATTAGGAAAATTTTAAAAACTTTCCTAATGGAATACATTTACCCATGCGTTACATATTGCAAATTTTTTTTTCGTTCAGTCGGAATGTGTCAGAATAGTTGATTGATTTTCAATATTTTTAATATATTGAAAATTTAATTTAGCCATGTTTTTTAGTATCTCCCCCCCTCAGTATCCTTCTTCTAAAGGAATTGTTACAGTCGTTTGAGTACCTATCACTTTTTGATGTTCATTATACAAACATTTAATAATAACAGGTTGAAATGCTATTTTTTTATTTTTTCGCAATAGTTTATCTTTAATGCTATCTAATGTACTTCGATGCTGCCTAAGCCCCAAAATCAATTCTAAGCGTTCACGCACTAAGCGCATACCGAGCGACTTGCGAACCCTGATTTCGGTGTCTATCGCATTAGGATTATATCCTATGCCATTATCCGTCACAATACATTCGAGTAGGGCTACGTGGTCAATATGTTTTAGCTCAAATTTTATCGTTATACAACGCTTTTCCTCGGCTAAATATTCTTTTTTTAAGATGCCATGCTTGATGGCATTTTCGACAAAAAGTTGTAATACTAATCCGGGTATTTCCACCTCTTCGGGGTCAATGATATTATTATCATAATTTATATTAAATTCAATATCAATATCTTGTATTATTTTTTCCATTTCTACATAACTTTTTAAAATCATGATTTCATCTTGTAAAGTAATTTTATCTTTGGTTGATGCGTCTAAGGTTTTATGCAAAACTGTAGAAAAGTGCTTGACCGATTCTAAGGCTCGGACATTTAAGTGTTTTTTAATAAGGCTACTTATCGAAGTCACACTATTGACGACAAAATGCGGGCTAATTTGCGCCCGAAGCGATATAATTTGTTTTTCTGAAAGTTCGCGTTGCATATTTAGTTCTTTGTGAGTTCGTTTCATCCACATTAGAATCAACAACCAAACCACCCCTAAACTTATGACCACATACAACACGATTGCCCAAGCCCTCAATCCAATAGGTGTTTCTATTTCTATATCTATTTCTTTGGTTTCCAACACCATATTTGTACGAGTATCTAATGCTTGAATAATAAGATGATATTTTCCGTAATATAACTTGGCATAGCGCGCCACGGCTGCCGCCCCATTGCCCATTAGCCACTCGTTATCAATGCGCTCCAATTTATAGCGCAACTGCGGACGAAAGGCATTATTGTAAGAAATGGCAGTCATATCAAAGGTAAGTGTTCTATTATTTGAGGGCAGATAAAAATGACTAATTTCGCTCACATTTCCTGCCTGATAATCTAATTCATCATTTATTTGAAGTCGGGTTAGTTGTATGGGTATTGTTTCGCTTTGAACGTTGAACTCAGTAGGTTTCAATTTTAAAATCCCTGTATATGTACCCAACCATATTTCCTTATTTTTCAAATATATATTACCAAAACTCAGCGATTGAGTTGGCATTGCCACCAATTTATGAACATGACTATCTAAATTATAGACAAATATTTTGCCTTGCGCTACTATTAAAATTTCATGATTATCTATATCCAAAGCCGACTCAATTGTTCCGATATTGAGGGCTGAATTGCTGATATAAGATAATTTTTTTGTTTTTTTATCCAAATGAAATACATAGTCATTATTGACCATTATAAAACTACGATTACAAAGACTATAAATATTTGTATTTTTTATATTATGTTTCCATGTTTTTTCAATATTCCACTGCCTTACTGAGGGGTCAAAAAATAACTGATAAATTGTATCTGCTGTAATGGCGTACATTTCCTTTTCATCGCTAAATATCATTTTCAGTTTATGCCCTTGCTCATTCAAATGCTTGGAGAAACTGCTCAAACTTTGCACTAAATTATACTCAATTTGTCCATCTGATTTAATAGTTATATGATATAATTCTCCTTTTCGAGTTAATCCCACGACCTTATTATCGGGCAATGTTGCAAAGTATTTGAAAGCAATTTCTTTATCTTCTCGATTGAGTAGGTGAAATTTTTTTGACGTAGGCACATACACTACCGCATGACTTCTCCCTGCAAGCCACACGCGCCCAAGACTATCCTCTTGCGCATGGATATACCTATCTATCGGGAGGTCTTGCTGCGTGAAATACCTCAAAATAGTTCCTTTTTGGTTCGTCACCGCAATACCCTCATCGTTGCTCATTGCCCATATTTCACCATTTGAACGGGCTAAAATCTTGGTGACTTCAAATTTTTTAGGCAATTGAGCCAGCGTAACATGCTCCCAAGTCTGCGTTTTTAAGTTGGCGTAGGCGATGCCACTACTCCAATTTGATACCCACAAATTATATTTATGGTCTAAATATAAATCATTGATTTCTGTAAAAGGCATCGAACCCCCATTGGCTTCGTAAGGTTTTGGATAGTATTGATAATCAAACTGTTGTGATTTTATATTAAATAAAAGTAAGCCTTGAGCAGTCGTCCCAACTGCCAATAAATCATTGCTTAACAATGCAATACTTTTAACATTCCCAACGCTCATTTCATTTTTATGGATTGCAATAATGGTTGGAATTGTATTAAATTTTTTTAATTTTTGAGTAACTAAATCAAAATATACCAAACCTTGATTTGTGCCTAACCAAATGGCAGTATCGCCCATAGGTTGTATCACATAAATTGTCAAGTCTTTAAGTAGCGGATACTGTTGAGGTGTCCAATCTTTGATTATCGGATTGGCAAGATTGGTAGAATCTGCAAATATATATTGCCTAAAACCATTATTTGTCCAATTATAACCAAATAAGGAAAGTTGATGCGTTTGCTCATTCAGATGCGTTTTTATACGCATATAAGGGATTTCACAGATTGCTTGTTGTTTATAAGTTTGCGTATCAAAAATATACGATTTTTCTGATTTTTCGCTTATCCGAATCCAAAGGCGTTCCTGCTTATCTAAAAAAAAGGCGTGATAAGAGGCAACGAGGGTATCTCCCGAAGTTGTTTTAAGTAAAAATTGTTCTAATTTATCTGATTTTCTTCGATATACTTGAATCGTGTTGACAGTAGTAAACCATATATCACCGTTTTTTGTCTCAAAAAATGGACTTTGTGGGCAGATTCGGCTATTCGTAGCATATTGTTTTACTTTCGTTCCGTCAAAACGATTGAGACCCGACATCGAACTAAACCAAACAAACCCCCGCGAATCGTGGTGGATAAAAGCATTTACATTGTCAATTAAGCCCGTTTTATCCGATAACACATTGAAATATAAATTGCGAATTATATTTTGTTGATAAGCAACATCAGCATCAGTTGACCGACCTACAGGAGTAGATTGACCTAACATAAATGCAGCACTAAGTAAGAACAGCCCCCCCCTCAGTACCCAATATTTTAATACCCTCGAATGACGACTTGATAACATATTCAGCCTCCAAATATATGCGACAAAGCTTTAAGTATCTGCTAATCAGGTACTTAAATATTTAATCTTATAGATTACTTAGTAAAATTAGTTAGAACTTGATAATTGTAAAGAATAGATTTTAAATAACTATTCTAACTAATGATTGATATTCCTCTTTTTAACGTGGCGCAATATTACAAAAAAAAATGCTTGCAAATGAAAATAATGAAACATTTTAACTAAAAAGGAGATAAAAAAAGCCTGACAATATGCACTTAGCGATATTGTCAGGTCTCTTTGTCAAAACAAAACTACGTCGAAATTAGAGGAATGAAAGATATGATTATCTCATTTTTTTTGTGTTGAAGGTTCGCAATTGTTCAACTGCTTCTCTTGAAAGTTCTCACTAATAAAACACCTTAAAGGGTAGTGTGGAACTTTGGGTTTGTTGCACTTTTACGGAACTATTTTATATTTTACCTATGCGATATTTGCAAAATCATCGTCAGGACATTCTTTCGGACACATTCTATCGGGTGCTAATTGCTCGCCTGTGATTCGTTGTTCGCCCTTATAACCTGCAATAATATGGCTATACGAACCGTCATTATTTTGACCCATATAAACAATCAACCCTTCGCAACCGTCTTGCGCTAAGATAGCGTCAATGTATTCGCGCGAAAAACGGCTTCTTTTGAGTTGAGTAGGCGAGGCATTTTTTTCGTAGTTAGTTACTAAATCTTGAGCTTGCTTTTCTGAAATAAACATGGAATATGGTTGTTTTAATTTAGAAATTTAGTCTAAGTTGTACTTAATGCAAGGTATTTTTTTTCATTGATACAAAATTAGAAAAAACTCCCTATCTCAAAGTTAGGCATCTTTTGAAATCGCCTTAATAACCCATGAAATCGGCTTTTCAATCAATAAAATCCCTTTACCCCCTGCAACTTACCCCCCCTCAGTACCTGCTTTCAAGTAATCAAAAAGTACTATGAAACCAAATGTTTCATAGTACTTTTTGACAATTGAACGCCATGATTTGCAATTAAGCCTCAGCTTTTAAGAGCTTCCTTACTGTTTAAACAGTTACTTTTTCTTCCACCGCGTTCATAATTTGCGTCTGATGACGGATTGACTCTTGATGAACCGCACTCAACAACTGAATAACAAACTCATCAGACAAATTGCGCATACGTCCTTTTTCTACGGCTGCTTGCAAAATTTCGTTCCAGCGTTCAGGCTGCAAAATCGAAATATTATTGCGTTTTTTGTAACGTCCGATGTCTTGCGCCAAGCCCATACGCCGACCCAATAAATTTAATACTTCTTGGTCAATTTCGTCAATGCGCACGCGCAAAGCCTCAATCGTATCGAATTTACCTGCGTCAATTTCTTCCCGAATTACCAGACTATCAATGAGTTGTTTATACACATCGGGCGTAATTTGTTGTTTGGCATCACTCCAAGCCTCGTCAGGGTTGCAATGCACTTCGGTAATCAAACCATCAAAATTTAAATCCATGTGTTCTTGCGCCACCTCTTGCAACATGTGACGATTACCACAAATATGAGAATTGTCACCAATCATAAAAATATCGGGGCGGCGGCGCATAAACTCAATCGCCACTTCCCAAAGCGGAATATTGCGGTAGCGTGTTTTGGCAGCAGACGAAAAACCGCGATGAATTGCCGCAATTTGCTTGATTCCGACACGTTCCAACCGTTCCACCGCGCCGAGCCACAATTCCAAATCGGGGTTAATCGGGTTTTTGACCATCACAGGCACGTTTGCACCGCGCAAAGCGTCCGCGATTTCTTGCACGCTGAACGGATTGACGGTAGTGCGTGCGCCAATCCAAAGCACGTCCACCCCAAATTTGAGGGCTTCGTAAACGTGGTGCGCATTCGCCACCTCAACCGTCACTTTCAACCCCGTTTCTTCTTTCACTTCGCGGAGCCATCTCAACCCTTCCGAACCCACGCCCTCAAACATACCGGGGCGGGTGCGCGGTTTCCAGATACCTGCGCGAAAAAGGTCAATACCTTGTTTTGCCAAATCTTTTGCGATGCTTATCACTTGTCCTTCGGTCTCTGCCGAGCAAGGTCCTGCAATCAAAAATGGGCGTTTATGTTGTCCTAAAAAACTTTTGCTGTGCTGCATGATAATAATAATTGTTTGATAATAATTTTCTGTCGAAGGCTTCGCTTAAAGTGAAGCCTTCGATAAATACGATAAATAATAGGATAAAAAATTTTATTTTAAAATTCGCCGAATATCGTTTGCTTTTTCAATCATTTTATGAAATTCGGCAAAGCGTTTTTTGATTAAATGAGAACGCATAATGCTCAAAACGTGAATATGCTCATCTAAAACATCTAATACGTTGTCGCGGTTTTGTTCAAAAATAGGTATCCACGTTTCAGGATTAGACTTCGCCAAACGCACCGTACTTTGAAAACCACCGCTTGCCAACTCAAATATTTTATCTTCGTCTTTTTCTTTTTCTAAAACCGTCAACGCTAAGGCAAAACTTGTAATATGTGAAATGTGGCTAATGTACGCTACATGCACATCATGACTTTCTGCATCAAGGTATAAAAGTTTCATTCTCAACGAACTAAATAACTGAACTGCCAATATATGTGCTTCATGCGTGCTTTTTTCTATCTCGCAAAATACACAAACTTTGCCCTCAAAAAGTTTTGGAATAGCGGCTTCGGGTCCCGAAAATTCAGTGCCTGCCATCGGGTGGGCTGCCACAAATTGAGCGCGTTTAGGGTGGTCTTTGATGGCTTCAATGATATTTAATTTGGTAGAACCAACATCTATAACGATTTGATTGTCAATGATATCCAAAATTTTTGGCAATAAATTTACCACCGTTCCAACAGGCGTAGCCACCAACACCACATCGCTTTGAGCGACCCCCTCAGTAAGGGGTAAAATTTCGTTGACCAAACCCAAATCTAAGGCTTTTTGTGCATTTTCGGCACTCGCATCAACCCCGATAACGTGCGTTGCAAATCCCGAATCGCGCAACCCAATCGCCAACGAACCCCCAATAAGACCAATCCCTATAACACAAATTTTCACTTTTCAAATTTATATTTTTTGTCAATAATTAGTAAAAAAAATTTACTAAAAAGTTGATTATCAATTTTTTAAGTATAGAGTGAATACGTATCGGATAACTTAAAGTTATCCGATACGTATATTACGCCTATTTCAACAAACATAAATATTTTCTTTTATTCGTTCAATAGCTTGTTGAAATACTTTTACATCGGCGCAAAGCGAAATCCGAATATAGGCATCTCCCCGATTGCCGAAAATGCCCCCAGGCGTTATGAACACATTATTTTCGTGCAATACCTTATCCGAAAGTTCAAAACCCGATTGATATTCATTCGGAATTTTTGCCCAAACAAACATACCTGTTTGATTTTCATCGTATTTACACTTTAATAAGTCTAATAATTCAAAAACTTTTTCTTGTCGGACTTTATAAATTTTATTCAATTCATCGTACCATTCCCACCCACTTTTGAGGGCTTCGGCTGCCGCTAATTGCAACGGCATGAACATACCCGAATCCATATTCGATTTGAAACGCAGCACATCTGCCAAATAATCCGCCCGACCTGCCAACATACCCACGCGCCAACCTGCCATATTATGCGACTTGGAAAGCGAATTGAGTTCTAACGCCACATCTTTACCCCCCTCAGTATCCAAGATAGAAATCGGCTCACGATTGAGGATAAAACTATATGGATTATCATTGATAATCAAAATGTTATGCTTGCGTGCAAAATTTACTAAGTCTTGAAAAAAGGCTTTCGTAGCTTTCGCGCCTGTGGGCATGTGCGGATAATTTACAAACATCAGTTTGACCTTTGAAAGGTCTTTTTGAGCTAATTCGGTTAAGTTGGGCAACCAATTATTTTCTTCAAATAGTTCATAATCAATCACTTGCGCACCTGCCAAAGCCACCGCCGCCCGATAAGTCGGATAACCAGGGTTTGGCAACAAGGCTTCGTCTCCTTCCTCCAAATACGTCATGCAAATGTGCATAATCCCTTCTTTTGACCCGATTAAAGGCAAAATTTCATTTTGAGGATTAAGCGTTACACCAAAAAAAGTTTTGTACCAATGGGCAAAACTTTCCCGCAAAACGGGCAAACCTATATAACTTTGATAAGCGTGGGTATTCGTTTTTTGAGCGGTTTGAGCGAGCGTTTCAATCGCACTTACTGAGGGGGGTAAGTCGGGCGACCCAATGCCCAAATTCAAGACTTGTTTTCCTGCGGCGTTCATGGCAGCAATTTCTTTGAGTTTCATCGAAAAATAATACTCATTGATGCTCGCCAAACGCTTCGCGGTTTTTATTGGCATAATAAAAAATATTTAAAAATGTTTAACATTCTATCGTTCTATCGAAGCCTTCGCTTTAAGCGAAGGCTTCGATAAGGCTTCGATAAATTTCAAAATTTATTCTACATATTTTCCTGATTGATATTCGCCCAAAATGCGCAATTCGCCCACCAAAGGCGCAATATCTTGCACCGCTTTTGCGTAAGCAGCAGGAGAAGAAATAATAATATCTGTAAAAAACGAATATTCCCAAGGCTTATCCATGATGGGCGCGGACTGAATTTTGGTGAGATTGCAACCATTTTTGGCGAAACACTCCAACACCCGATACAAACTCCCAACTTCGTGGCTCGTGTTGAAAACCAACGAAACTTTGTCGAAAGTGCT
>JACCEC010789161.1_pt1 | contig 16445 bp, 14 predicted proteins | sample 7450121 | NCBI WGS metagenome assembly JACCEC01 (sample SAMN15323455, study PRJNA562643) | freshwater metagenome | isolation source: river surface water | place: USA:Blue River Watershed | collected 2017-08-18 | reverse complement strand
ATTATCAAATAACTATTAATTAAATTATCAAATAACTATTAATTAAATTATCATATATCAAATTTATTTTTTTTGATATTATATTTAAATTCTATTTAATTCTATTTAACTATATTTATTATATATTAAAATTATATATTTATAAGTTATAATTTACTATAATATAAATATACTTATTAATATGAAAAATTTAATATATTTTAATAATATTAAAGATGAATTAATATTATCTAATAGCTTAAATAAAAATATAGAAAAATTAAGTAAAATAAATAAAGATAAAATATATGATTTATATAATAAAGAATTAATAAAAGTTAAACAAAAGATTAAAATAGATGATGAATATTTATTATTTGGAATTACTAATCATCAAAAATTATTAACTATTTTATTATTGCATATATGTAAAAAATATAAAGAAGATAAAAAAAGTACCCCGCATTTTATTATTTCAGATTTTGAATCATCGTATATTATAAATATATGTAGACAATTACATAAAGTAAAATTAATAGATTATTCTATATTAAATATTGATTATTATTATACTACTATAAATAGTATTTTAGATGAAATAAAAAAAATAAAAAGAAACAATACAATTTTATGTATCTTATCTAATTTAAATAATAATAGTTTATATGATTTAAAAAAAATATCATCTTGGTGTAAATATTATAATATTATGACATTTAATAATATTGAAAATCAATTATATAATGAATATAATTTTTCGTTATCTCAAGATATTATATTATTAAATTTTAATAAATATGAAATCAAGACTAAGACTATAAATAACTATTATTTAGTAATTAAAAAAAAAATATTTAAAAATAATAAAAATTCATTTTTTGTAAATTGTGATGATATTAATAAATTATTAATTCAAAATAATAATATTTTATCTTATCATTTATTAAATTTATTAGATATAAATAAATATATTTTTTCTAATACTATTAAAGAATATCATATATTAATTATTAAGAAATTGCAAGAATTATATAAAGTTATTCATATTGAAGATTTATTTAACTTTAATAATATTAAATATTACTATAATACTCCTACTATTATATTATTAAATAATCCTAAGATTAATATATTAATTAATTATATTGCAATATCAATATTTATACCAAATATTAAATTTATGAATACTAATTTAATAGAATATTTTAAAAATAATAATATTATCTTAAATAATAATAATTATAAATTTTATATTAATAAAAATTTTAAATATTTTAATGATATAAAAAAAGGATTAATTTATATTAAACTTAGTAATAATTTAAAATTATTTGAAATTTCTAAATTTATTAATGCTTGTAATAGTTTTATTAATAGTATTTTTTCTTTAAATAAAATAAAATCCCGAAAAAAAACAAAATCAGTTAAATTTACTAATCCTGAATATATAGTTCTAACTAAACCTTATAAAAATAATAGTAAAAAAAAAATAAAAAGTATTTTAAAAAAATAAATATTATAATTATTCTTATTGTTTATATTTTTTTAATTACTTAATCTTAATTATTTAATTACTTAATCTTAATTATTTAATTACTTAATCTTAATTTAAGTTCATTGAAAATTTCATCTTTATGTTCATTACTATATAATTGTAATTTTAAAATTGTTTCAAATACTAAATTAGTAATAGTTTTAGTAGTCATAACATCTAGTAAAATAGTAGTTAATGGTGCAACTCTATCTAAAAATTCTAAAATTAAACTAGAACAGAACTTTTGATAGTTATTGCTTACTTTGATTTTACTATATTCTTCTTTATTTTTCTTTAATTTATTACAGATTTTACGTACATAAAATTCAAAATTAATTGAATGAGAATCATCTTGTGTTTCTTCAGTAGAATCTTCTTTAGTTTCCTCTTTACTATCTTCTGAAGAAGAACTATCTAAATTTTGTTTTTCAGCAATGAATGTTGGTAAAGTAGAATAAATGTTATATAAAGGACTATCTGTTTTTGCAGTATATACATATTTTAAATTAATAATAGATTTTTTATTTTTAATAATTTCATCCATTACATTTAATGTTAAATCTTCAATCATTAAATCTAAAAATACTGATAAAACTTTAAATGATGTATGACTAAATTTAAATTTTTGTTTAGATAATAATTCAACTGCAATTGTATTAATATTAATTTCTTCTTTCTTATCTTCTTTTTCTTTAATAATACTACCAACTTTAGCTTGCATTTCTTCAGTTAATAATGTACTTAAATCTAAAGCTTGTTCTGCAGATTTAATCTTTTCAATTAATTGATCTAATTCTTTATTTAATTTTTCTTTACTAATATAATTTTTAACACGAGAACTTGGAATTAATGAAATTACATCCTTTTCTTCAGATTCTGAAGTTTCAGTTTTTGGTACTTCTTCAGTTGGTTTAACTTCAGTAGAAGAAGTAGTATCTGGAGTAGGTGCTTCTACTGATTTCTTTTTAATTTTAATAATTCTTTTTTTTGGTTGAGTAGTTTGTTGTTGAACTGCTTCCATTTTATTTTTTAACTCTTTGTTATATGTTAGTTTTACTTTAATTTGTTTATTATTTATATTATATATATTTAGTTCTGTTTAATTGAAAATTTATTATAAAAGTTATAATTATTTAATTTTTTTAATTAACATATAAAGTATAAGTATATAACTAAATTTTAGATTTAGTTTAATAAAAAAATAACTTTATTTTAATTTTTTATTGTGAATTTTTAATAAATTTTTTAAAATAATCAATATTATCTGATTTATTACTTTCAGATGGTTCAATTTCATCTATAATATGATTTAAATCTAAAGATTCATTAGTTTCTGAATTTTTATCAGAATTAATTTCATAATCTGCATTTTTTTCACTATTTTTAATTAATTTATCTAATTCAGTATCTAGATTGGATTCATTTACTTCATTATCTAAATTTTTATTTTCAATAATATTATTAATTTCATTTAATTCTAAATTATTTTCTACACTTTCATATAATTCTTCAAATCTATTAGATTCAACATTTAATTTAGGATCTACTTTAATATTTTCTTGAATTACTAAATTAAACTGTTGAGGTAAAGTTGTATGAATAATAGTTTGTTCTGAATCTATTTCTGATTCTTGTTCATTATTATCTAATTCATTTTTATTATCTAAGTCATTTAACTCTTCATCATTAGATTCTTCTTCATCAATAATATAATTCGAAACATATTCGTTTATCTTTTGTTTAGTATCTTCTGAAATTTTTTCATCAGTTTTATTTTCATCTGATATAATTTCTATATTTTTTTTATTATTCTTTTTAAAATATCTATATATTAAATAAACAATAATACCTAATAAAATTATAATTACTATAGTTAAAATAATATATTTATAATTTGACCAAAATAATCCAATTTTACTAGGTTCATTAGAAGAACACGTAGTACTTCCAGATTCACTAACTGAATCTGAATTATCTGTAGTATTATTAGTATTTATATTTTTAACATTTGTTGACGATAATGATTTTTTATTTGGCATTACTTTAATAGAATCTACTGTAAATTTCATATCTGGATCTACAATTCTAGGTAAGACTGAAATAGTATCTTCTACCATTTTCTTTAAAAAAAATTATCTTTAAATTAGTTTAGATTTTAATTTAATTATACATAATATATAGATTATATATTTAAATAACAAAACATGAAAAATAATAATTTAGAAAATAATAATTCATTAGATAATGATTCTTTAAATAATGATAATTTTGATTATTTATCTAAAATTCAAAACTTAATTAAATATTTTACTAATATACATATGCTTTCTATAAATTATTTAACCGAAATATTAAATAATCTTGATAATAAAGAAACTAAAGATAAATTAGAACTTATTATTAAAAATAATAAATTTAATATTTATAATAAACAACCTGAGAAAAGTAATAAAGTTAAAAATTATATAATATTTAATAATATTAATTTAGCAAAAGTTGAAATAGATGAATTAATAAATTTAGTTAAAGAAATTAATATATATGATGAAAGAACTTTATTAAGCGATACATCTAAAAATAATATTAATCAGAATAAAATTACAATTTTAGATATTTACAAAAAGATTGATAAAAAATATGAAAATACTATAGAATTATTTATTAATTATATAGTTAAAGAATTTCAATATACATATGAAAATTATATAGAGTTAACTAAATATTTTAAAAATAATGATTTAATATTAGATCTTTATGTTGAAATAGTTAAAAAATATTTATCTCAAGAAAATATTAATTTTACTGAATTAATACAATTTAATAATAATTATTTTAAACTTGAAATATTAAATAAATATTTAGATGATATTGATATTAAATATAATAATAATAAACTAGATGATTTTAACTATATTTTTAAAAATAATATAACTATTAATAAAAAATATAATAATATAATTAATAAATATACTCAATATAGTCTTTATAAAGATTATAATAATTTAAATGATTTATTTTCAGAATTATATAATGGAAATTATAAATTTAAAACAAATAATTTAGATAAAAAAAATTTAGAATATATTTATCAGATATTAAAAGATTTTTATAAAATAGAAAAAACATTTGTTAATGTTATAATTTTAGATGCTAGTTTAGATACTATTAATTATAATTTAATTAACTTATTAGATAAAGATTATAAAATTGAAAAAAATCAAGGAATTAATATTGATTATATTAATAAAACTAAAACTATAGTAAATAAAGAAGAATTTAAAAAAATGCCAGATTTATATAAAAAATTTAAAAATGATATATATATTTCTAATTATCATACAATTATTAATATTCATAATTATAATTTAAAAGATAAATTAGATAAATTAGAATTATTATTAAAAACTCAATATATCTTAATATTTAAATTAAATGAAAAATTTTATATTATGCAAGAAAATTTAAATTCTATTTTTATTAAACATAATAAAATTAATACTTTATTACAAAATAAACCTAAATACTATGTTGAAAATTATAATACTATATTAGAAAATAAAATTATAGAAAATATTGAAAACCAAAATATGTTAGAATCATATAATAATAAAATTGCACTTGATTATAAAAATATGCCTAATATAGATAATCTAGAATTAAAAAATATTATAATAAATAAAATAAAAAAGGAAATTATAAAAAATAAAAAAAGTAAAAGTGAAAATATAGAATCAATAATTTCTTTGATTATTGATGAGATTTATAAATATATTAAAAAAGTAAATAATATTGATTTTACTTCAGAAATTTATTTAACATATATTTCTAATATTAGTAGTTTAACTTATAAAATTAAAAAAGAATTAAATGATAAATATGATGATAATATTTTATTTAACATAGATAATATTTTAGATAATATATATTCTAATATTCTTAATATTAATAATAATATATTAGATAAGTCATATTTTGTAAAACTATAATTTTTATAAAAAATGACAACTATTCATGGAGTTTCAAATATTAAAGATATTGGATTATTAACATTTAATAATGAAATAATTTATATAGATGCCGACACATTTAAAAATTACTGTACTACAGTATTTAATGCTAATGATAATGAAAGCGATTTAGGATGTGATGGTGATGAAAATACTGCAATTAACTCATATTTTATTGCAAATAATAATGATAGAACTAAAACTGAAGGTGCTATCTCTTCTTTAGTAGAATCTAGTAAAAATTTAAAAAATATATTAAAAGATGGAATTGAATTTAATATAAATAGTGGAGCATCTCATAATAATTCAAAAAGTTCTAAAGTAGATTTTAATAATCAAAAATGTACACAATTCCATAAATTACGAAATATGAATGATAATATAATTACAAATAAAAAATTTAATAAATTTTCTGGATTAAAACATTGGTTAAGTTATTTTAGAAGTGGAACTTATGATTGGTATTGGAGAGTATATTATAGAACAGTAGATGATTATTATAAATATTATAATTGTAGTGATGATAATTTAGATCTATCTAATTATAGTAATAATAAGAATGATTGTAAAAAATATATAGATAATAATAATAAACACCAATGGATTGCTAATACATGTGTTAGAGCTACTGTTTCTGAAAATGATTTATTTGGTATATGTAATAATCAATTATTATTAAATAATATAAGAAATGATAGTAAAAAAGATATCATTAAAAAACAGGCAGAATTTTGTAAAAAAGGTACAAATTTAATAACTAATCAAAATTGTCATAAATTTTGGGGTGTTGGAAAAGATAGTTACAATAATTATTATACTAAAGCTAATAAATTTGAATTTTTTGAAAAAGATGATTGGATAAGAAATAACTTATGTAAAAATGGACATAATAATTATCCATTTTGTAACTGTATTAATAATGAAAAAAATAAAGTATATGGTAAAGATAGTTATGGAAATTCTGTATCTGTTCCAGATATTTGTTTAAGAGATCATTGTAATGAACAAGCTTATAGACCTTCTGGTTATGATGAATATAAATGTCCAGATTTATGTATTCAAAATATAGAAGTAAAATATGGTACTTTAACTGATGCTAAACAATCTTGTGCTATAAATAAAACAGAACAAACAACTCAAACAAATTTGTCAGAACCTTCTAATAATATGATATTGGATGATGATAACAAATTAAAATCTGACAATAAAGATCAAACTAAAATTAACTCTTTATTTAATTATAAAAATGAAACCATTAAAGGTATTATGAATAATTTTGGAATTACTTTTCCTATTAAATCTAATAATTATGATATAACTCAAGAAGATTTATTTCTTTTAATTATGTTATTTATTATATTTATATTTATAATTAGATCATTATTTAAACAAAAAGATGAACCTTATCAATATTATCAACAACAACCATATTATCCACAACAATCTTATCTACAACAATATTATGGACCACAACAATATTATGGACAATAATAATATTACTAAATAAATTATGGCTTTTACTTTTATTTTTTTTTTATAAAATAAAATTGAATATTATTTTAAAGAATTAATAAATAACATAATAAACTATAATAATATAATAAGAATGAGTCAATTTAACACTATTACTGAATTTAACAATTATTTAAGTGATAAATTAAAAAATGTAAAATTAAATGAATACTTTAGTTTAATTCAATCTGAATTTTACTCTGATTTAGATATTTCATTTATGGATTATTTCTTAGAATTAATTAATAAAAAGAATGAAATTTGCATTGAACATCAAAAATTAATTGAATATGGTATTATTAAAAAAACTCAAGATAGTAGTCATATTAAAGAATGTATTTTAAAATTTAATGCTCAAGAAAATATTGATTATTTGAGTTTCCCCGAACAATCGGGGAAACCTAAAGGTGGCAGACCATCAATTAATTATAAATTAACTCCTAAATTATTTAAACTTTGTTTAATGCGTTCAATTAAAGAAAATAAATATGCTAATTATTATTTATTACTTGAAGAATGCTTTTATTATTATCAAGAATATCAAATTATGTATCAAAAAGTTTTATTATCAGGAAAAGACGAAAAATTAGATGAACAATTTAAAACAATTAATGAAATGAAAGAGCAAATTGATGAATTACTAGGTTATGCTAAAGAAACAAAAGAACAAAATGAAGAAATTAAAGAGCAAAATGATGACTTAAATGATAAAGTTGATAATCTTCAAGATACTATGGCTGATATTAAAGAAGCATTTAAAGAAACTGCAGATAGATCAGTTCCTAATCCAAATGATGATAATGAACGTCATGAATTTATTCTATTACAGCATAAAGAATTAAATAATAATTTTAAATTTATTCGAGGAATTCAAAAATATAATGATTCTAAAATTTAAAAAAAATATTCAGAATATAATATAATTAAACGTGAATTTAATGCTAATCCTATTCAACTATTTAAACAATTTAAAGAAACAATTAAAGAAAATTATAAAATAGAAAAAGCTAAAATTACTGCTAATAAGAAATTAAAAAATAAAACTCAACTTAAAAAAGAAATAGAAAAAATTAAATTTATTGGTAACGAATTAGAATTACAATTTAATTATACATTAAATGATTTATTAGATGATTTAACAAAAGTTTGCAATGAAAGATTTACAGAATATAATAATTATCCTTAATGACATTTATTTATAGTTTTATTTTGATGTCTAGTAATATGATTTTGTAAATTACTAACATAATTACAATAATAACATTTATATGTTTTTTTTTGATTATTATAAATTATATAATATTTACTTTTCTCAGTTTCTTTTAAAATTGTACTATTTTGTAATTGTTTACAAGTCATTTTTTTATTAAAATGTCTAATAACATTATCCTTTGGTCCAGTATATTCGCAATGATTACATTTATATTCATTAGTGTTTATTTTTTTATATTCAAAAATTTCATTTGATTCTTCATTAATATATTTTAATATATCTTGATTAGTTATTTTAATTTCATCATAACATTTAGTTTTTCTTTTTAAATAATGATTTTTTAATATATTGAAATTATTTGTTGAATATTCACAATTATTACAATAATATTCTATACTTTCATTATCATAATTATATTTTTCATAATATGTATAATTTTCTGATTCTTCTAATGATTTTATTATTGGATTTTCATTATTATTTTTAATTTCTTCTAATTCATTATTTTTATCTATTTCAAAACATTTATTTTGTCTATTAAAATGATTTTGTAAATTATCTATTCTATTAAATATATAATCACATCTTAGACATTTAAATAAATTTTTATTATTTTCATTTTTATATTTTAAATATGGATATTCTTTATTATTATTAAAATAAATAGTTTCTGGTTTGGTATCTTCTAAATTTTCATCTAATGGTGTCTCATCTATTTGATAATTAATTTTATCAAAATGATTAATATCTATAGCTTCTGGTATTTGATTACTTGTGGTATTATCTATAACATAATCTTTCATTAATAAATTATAATAAGAAATAATATTCATATAATTATTAATAATATTATCTAATATATTAACTAAATATTTATGATTAATTACAAAAATTTCATTATTATTTGCATTTTTAAATTGTTTTAGAATATGTTTAATCATATATTCAACAATATAAGCATTATGAATTTTTTTAACATATGTAAAATAAAATAAATCATTTTTATTATTATTACAATTATAATTAATTAATCTTTTTGTTAATTGAGTGCTAACTCCAATCTTAAAATTATTTTGTAAACTTAAATGTTTATTAGTTGCTACATATAAATATGTATTTTCTTTTAATTCTTGATATTTATATAAATGATTAGATAAATCTATAATTCTTTCCTTTACATTATTAATTTCTTCCTTTTGTTCATTAATAATATTTTCTTTCTCTTCTAATTCTTTTTTATTATTTTCTAATTCTAATTTTCTATATTCATTTTGATATTCTAAATAAAACTTAAATACTTTCTCTAATTCAATATAATATTTTTTTATTTCTTTTGATTTATTTGTTTTTAATAACATTAATGATTGTTTAAAACAATCTGGTGAAACTATTAAATGTTTTACTTTATTATGTGTATTAATATTGCTATTTTCTAAATGCGTTATAACGCATTTAGAATTCTTTAAAAATTCTTTAGAATTTAATAATTTATAATCATTTTGTTCTTCAAAATTATCTTTTAATAATATTAAATATGTTCTTTTTGAACTATTAATATCAATTTCAGAATATCCAATATATTTTAGCATTTCTTCATCAATATAAATCCAAATATCATCTTTTATATTTTGCCAAAATCTATCTAAAAATATATCATTATATTTATAATTTAGTTTATTTAATAATTCTTTAACTGTTAATATTGGTTGATTAATATTAATAATATTATTATTTATTTTTAAAGTAGACATCTTTATTTCTATTTATTAATTATATACATATAGAAAATTAAATTCTAAATAGAAATTAAAAAAAAGTTATATTCTATGACTACTTCATAGGCACTTATAAATTTTTTAAATTATTAATATAATATAGATTTATCAGTTGGTTTATATATAAATTTATCATTATGTTTACATATTTGATACCAAATTTTATCATTATCAATTAAAGTTTCATAACTTTGTAAATGTATACATGCTAATAATTCTTTCTTTTTTTGTTGATTTTCTATAATTAAGTCTAAAATTTTCCATATTAAAAATGGATAATATAAAGAGTTTGATTTTTCTTTTGGTTTAATTTGATTATATATTTTTGTAGCTTTATCAAAATAATTAAATAATAAATGTAACTCTTTATGAGTTAATTGTGGAGGTATATAACCTGTAATTATTTTTTTAATTAAAGGGATATGGTCATTTAATTTAGATAATTTACATTGTTTTAAATACATTCTAAATTGTTCTATTGAAATATTTTTTAAATTTTCTATTTTGTCTTTTTTAACACATAGCTTTATTTTATTAATAACAGATTCTTCTATAATAGTATTTTCTTTAGCTTGGATACGATCTATCCAAAATTTGCAATGTCTATTGGGATCATACGTTCCATGCATATATCGATTTCCTTCTTGATTATAAAATTGCGAATCTTCGAATACTGAACCTATTAATGTATGAATAGCACCACATTTAGTACATAGTAATTCACTAGTATTAGATTGAATAATCATTTTATTCCCACAATTACAAAGATCATATTCAATTTCATCAATAGAATATATAAGTTTAGTTTTTTTAAATTGATTTATTAAGTGATATATTTTTTTAAGATGTTTATCTACTACAATTTCTAATTCAGTTTCTAATTCGATTTGTGCTTCATTATTATGTAATTTTAAAATATAAGGTTTAAAATTTGTTAAAAATTGTTGTAAGAAATCTATATAATTATCAAATATGCCATATATATCTTCACTAGATATAAAAATATTAAATTTGTGATATAATTTTTTGGAAATATTCTCAGAATATTTTTTATAAGAATTAGAATTTTGTGCTATTTTATCAAATGTTAAAAAATATTTATATTTATAATAATTATTGTAATATATATTTTTTAATAATAATATATCATTATTAGTTAAGATTGTAGAATCAGAAGATAATAAAAAAATATTATCATTATATATATTATTTCTAATATGTTGAACCTTATTATTTGTTATACTATAATATTCTGTTAAAAACAGTATTGATTGAACTTCATAAATATATTTAGAATCTAAATAATAATTATATCTTTTATTTAGAATTTTTATATTTTGTATAAAAGATAATGGCACATTTAAGTCTTTAAGAAATAACCAATATTCTAAATCAAAAATATTTATATGATTTTCTAATCTTTTATCATATAATGGAATTAGTAAGTTATTTTTACATATATTAGTTATTTTATCTATCAGATCTATTTTCTGTAATATATTTTCATTTAAATTATCTAATGTACTCATTACTTTTTTTATATTTATTGTATAAATAATAAATCAAATTAATTTAAATTACATTTTAAATTATATTTACTACTATATTATAAATAAGGATAATTAACTTTAAATAATCTATTTCTAGTAAAATAATATATTTAAATAACTAATTTATTAAATAATCTATTTAAATAATCTATTAAACATGGTTGAAAATATTTCTTTAGATGATTTTAAATCTCAAATTGAAGATATTGTTAAAGAATTAGAAACTAATCCTGAAAAAATTAATAATTTAACTGATGAGCAAGCAATTGAAGTTGATAAATATTTAAATCCATATGGGGCTACTATTTATGGAGAAGATAAATATACTTGTGTATCATTTACTAATTTAAAAGAAAAATATATGCAAAAATTATTAACTACAGGATTAATTGGGTTTACATATCAAATGGCTAGAGAATATGAAGTTGATGATGATGAATTAGAAGATGAATATAAACAACAATTAGATAAAGAACAATTTTATGAATATTCAGATAACCCTGATAAAAAAAATCCAGAATTTATGAAAAACTTTGAAAAAAATTTATATCTTGAAATTAAATTTGATATTATTAAATCAAAATTAGAAAAGCAACAATCTGAAGAAGAAACTAAAGAATCTGAGATTGAGTCTGATGAAAGTATTTTCAAAAATTTAGAAAAATATGAATTAACTGAAGAAGAAGAACTTGAATTAGGAAATCGAGTAAATATGGCATTAGAAGATAAACTTAAACCGATTAAATTCTTTAATAATGAAAAATATTTACAAAAAAAATATGAATTATTAAATGAACAAACTCAAAAGGAACAACAAATTATTAATAAATTTTTAAATAAACTTTTTAAATTTGATCCTAAAAATCATACTAGTGAAGTATATAATGAAAACCATAATGATCCAGAACGTAAAAAATTAACTAATAATCAATTTACTGAAATTATTCCACCTAATGATACATATGGAAGATTTCAATATTACTATGAAGTTAATTATGAAGAACTAAGAGAAGCGGTTCATTATTTATATAATGATAAATCAGATATTGAAGTAGCATTAAATATTTATGAAACATTTAATTCATTAGATGAATGTAATGAATATATTAATAAAAATAAAGATAAAGTAATTACTAATATTTTAACTTTAACTAATTATAAATGGAATTTATTAGGACCATTTAAACAAAATCGTGAAAGAATTACATTTTATAATGAAAATACTCAAGTTCTTGAAAATATTTTAAAACAACAAGAAGAAGATGCAAAGATGGGTAAAAAATTATTAGATGAACGAATTAGAAAGAAAAAAATTAAAAATGTTAAAGAATATGGTAAAACAGATCCAGCTGTTGCTAAATATCTTAAAGAAAATCCAAATGATATTACAACAAATGCACAAAAAGTTGATGTTTTAGAAGATAAAGTTATTGTAACTGAAGAAGTGGAAATTTCAGAAACTGGAGCTAAAGTTGATGAAGATGGTACTCCTGAAGATGCTATTGAAATTGGAGTTACTTCTATTAATTTAAAAGATAATAAAGTATCTACTACTAAAATTTATACTAAAGCACATGCTCCTGAAATACCAAAAAAAGAATAACTTAAGATTAATTTATAAATTCTATTTTTTTGTATCTAAATATTATATATTTCTAATTTTAAATTATTAAATTGTTTTTCCTCTTCTAATTCTTTTTTATTTTCATATAATTCATTTTCTAATTTAGTTATTGAGTTTCGTTGCTGTTCTATTAATTCCTGTAAATAAGTATTTATTTCTTCTAAACCAGAATTACTTTTTGCAACTTCAATATATTTATTTTGTAATTTCATAGTACTATCTATTAATAATTGATGATTTTTATTAAATTCTTTAAAATTATTTTTTATTTTTTCTTGTTTATTCTTATAGAAATATATTTTATATAATACTAAAATATAAGAACTTAATGCGAAGACTGAAGTTATAATCGTATTTACTCCATTATTATTATCTAATGCAAAGAATAAAATTATAGCTATAATAAATAATATTAGACTAATTGTTATTAATCTATTATTGTTAATAAATGCTATAGAATTTAAAAGAAGATTCATTATTATTTTATCTTATACTTAAGAAATTATTTTTTTATTAAAATAAAATTATATCATATAGTTTTATTTTTTATGATAAAAATAATGTCCTAAATTTATGAAAAACTTACTTAATATATAAGTACCTAATAAACAAATAGTCATATATTTTTCTGGAATCATTTTACTATAATAACTTATTAAAATTATTATTAATAAAAATAACTCTATAAATGCTTCGTGTAATAAAACTGATTCAGTTAACATTTTTCTACTATATTATAATAATGTTTTTTATATTTTTTTTTATTAATATACTTAAGAAAATAAATATTATAATTAATAATATAAAAACGCTGATATTAAAATCAAATATTTGTCCAATATTTACATTTAGTGCATAATTTAATGAAACATATTTATCTATATAATAATCATAAAAAAATGGAAACTTAATATTATTTGTATTTAATGATATCGAATTACAAGTAGATGTTTGATAAAATATCCTAGGTTGAGTTATATAAGTATTTATTAATTTTTTAGATGCCAAACTTTGTATATAATAATCTAAATGAAATTGTATTTTATTTTGTTTAATATTATTTAATAAATTAATTGCTCCTCTATCTGATATAATATAACTATGTAAACCCAATGATATTAATGGTTTATATATAAAATTATTAATATAAGTCCTATCATTAGTTTTACCTAATAATTTAAAACAAGTTTCTACTAATTTTCCAGATATTGAACCTAAATATAAAATATCAAAATCTATTGGTGTTTGACTAATAAAAAATTTAATTAGTTTATCTAGATTTACTAATAATGATTTATCTTCTATAAAAAAATCATCTTCTAATATTAAAGTATAAGTATTATTTTTTATTTTATGTTTTTTCCAGCATTTGATATGGGATAATGCACATCCCATAATAGATTTAGTTAATAATGGATTATTGAAATTACTTAAATCTAATTTATTTTTTTCTTTACATAATAATTTTCCATTAACTCCTTTAATAATTTGTGGTTTTAATATCTGATATTCTTTAAAATCATTATAATTTTTATTTAATGTAATAATATAAGTATCTAAATTTATTATTTTAGATTTCATTAATTTAATGATATATTATTATTTAGTTTTATTTTTTAATAAAATTGAATTTATATAATCTATAATACTATATATTTATTTTAACTAGATCATATTATAAGATTTAAAAATTATAAATAGATTATGGATTCAGTAATATTATTCAATATATTAGAATATATAGATAAATATGATGTTAATAATATTTTTAGAATTAAACCATATGAAGTAACTATACAAGATATTATAGACATTGAAGAAAATAATCAAAGTATACATGAAGAAATATTAAAAGAAGAATGGGAAAATAGATATACATTTGATGTTATATATGAACTTAAAATGATATATTTTTATATAGATCCAATAATTATTAATCATGGTATAATATATTCTAAAATATTAAAAAATAAAGAATTAGTTAAACAAAAAAAAATAATATGTTATAATATTAAACATTTATTTTCTAATAATAATTCTAAAATTTTACAATCAAGATTACCATTAAAATATTTGATTAAATATCAACATTCTATATTGATGCCAATTAAATTAGGATTAGAATTTATATTGATGCGTGAAGTAAATAATTTTAAATTCTTAGAATAATTTTTTATAGATTAAATTGTTTTTTTTTACTTTAGTTAAAAATAATAATTTATAATATATATAAAACTTTAATATTAATTATTAATTAATATTAAATAATATAAAAATTTATATTTTCTATGAAATATGAAATTATTCATAGAATTTTGAAAGGGTGAAAATTCTATAAAAATATTATCATTTAAAGTTTAAATTTATTCTTATATATATGATAATAAATATCATATATTTTAGAAAACTCATATAAAAAATATGTATAAATGCTTAAAATGTAATAAACAATTTAAATATGAATCCGATTTTAATCGCCATAAAAATAGAAAAACACCATGTAATGAAATTAAACAAATATTAAAATGCGACTATTGTAAAGTTAAATTTATATGTCCAGCAGAGAAAAAAAGACATGAAAAAACTAAAAAACATATAAATAATATAACAATTCATGGGAATAAAAATATTGAATTACAAAATATAGATATAGAATTACAAAATAAAAATATTGAATTACAAAATATAGATATAGAATTACAAAATAAAAATATCGAATTACAAAATAAAAATATCGAATTACAAAATAAATTTAATGAATTAAAAAATAAATTCAATTTATTAGAAAAAATATCAAATAAAGAATTAAATAATACTGAATATATTTATATTATTCATGAAAGAACATTTGTTAAAACTAATGCTAATATTTATAAAATTGGAAAAACTAAAAATATTAAAAATAGATTAAATGGTTATAGTAAAGGTAGTAAATTATTATTTACTATACCATGTATAGATTCAACAATAATGGAAAAAATAATTTTAAAATATTTAAAAGAAAATAATGAATATATACAAGCTAAAGAATATGGTAATGAATATTTTATATGTGAATTAAATAATTTAATAAATGATATTCACATTTTAGTTAAACATAATAATTTAGAAAATATATAAAACTTTAATATTAATTATTAATAAATATTAAATAATATAAAAATTTATATTTTCTATGAAATATGAAATTATTCATAGAATTTTGAAAGGGTGAAAATTCTATAAAAATATTATCATTTAAAGTTTAAATT